>Ga0268261_10004070_pt1 | contig 10888 bp, 7 predicted proteins | sample TergutNc150P1_FD_190353 | JGI IMG/M metagenome (GOLD analysis project Ga0268261, IMG submission 190353) | Nasutitermes corniger P1 segment gut microbial community from laboratory colony in Florida, USA - Nc150 P1 (SPAdes) (version 2) | ecosystem: Host-associated > Arthropoda: Insects > Digestive...
CGTTGTGTGTGATCTAGAAACATCAAGAATAGGTGCTCCATATATATATGACATTAGTAGCCTAATGGTTAATGATTTAACCCTTATCCTGCTAACGTGGAGAAAATGGTGAGCTAATAATGCCAGCAAATAGCAGATGGGATTTAATTCGGGCTTTAAAGGGTTAACTTCACCACACATTTTGGCTTCTTGACCATTCATCTGTCATTTTATGTCTGTGTCTGTCTTCACAGTTACAGAAAGGTTATGGTGTGTTCTTGATTATGCCAATAACTATGTGTTCTTTGCTAAAATTAATGCCCGAGGAATTAATTTTGGTGTATGTGTAGAAACATTAGTTTCAGAATTTGTTCTTAGCGATTAAAATGAGCATGTGGAATGAAATCGTCTGGCTCGGAAGTGTTTAGCATAGCAGAGTTACATACAATAATGAATTGGTCCATGAAAAGCTATTTCTTGACCATTTGAGCTATTATTAACTTCTCAAAGGTTACTCTGGGTAGTTATGTGGTATTTAGTGTGTTCAGCACTGAAAAATCACCATTAGCACCATTGTCATCCTGAGAAAATTTGCTGTATTATTTGAAGATCAGCATGTACATAGCACATTAATTATTCTACAGTCATTAGTGCTGGATTCAAACAGTTTTAATTGTGTTACATTTCTTATGTCGTGCTTATAGGGTAGGAGGAAACGGCGGAATGTGGAGTATGGAAAACTGGTCATGATTTTTGAGGAGAATGCACCTCTCCCTCCCCCTTGTCCCGACTGATGCATTCATTGTTCAATGGAGCTGACTGTTGTGCCATCACTAGAGAGTTCAACACTGTACGGCCCTGGAATTGGATATGATTCATTCTGAATTACCCTTTGTACTGTTGTTGAACATAAAACAAGTACATAAGTATCATGATATGAATGTCTTGTATCCCATAAATCTTACTGTGATAATGTAAATGAGGTAAACAGTGCAGTGTGATACATTATTTATTGATGTAGAAATCATTAATAATTTATTGCAGTATTGTTGAAGTTAAGAAAGTATTTCTGCTTGATGGGGGTAGAGGTATAGCTCTGCTCATTCATATCTGTGGCATTAGATGGAGGAGAGTGGTCAATTTCATGCCTCAGCCACTTTACCCACTTGAAAGTGCCCAGGTACCCAGTGATGTTGAAGGTTAACTTCTGAATCATTTTTATTTTTGTGAAGCACAATATGAAGAGAGAAGACTCATGGGAACATGTCACAGGTCTGTGTTGTGTATGTAACCATTCTCTAGCACAGGTTATGGTTATGGCTATAAAGAACAGTGCTGTACTGATATTGTGCATACACAAAGACGTGCAAATCAACATCCATGTCCTTTTGTTAAATGATCATTATGCTGAAGAGAACACTCTTCCATGTGTATGCTGTGTTACATGTATGTTGTCCCATGCATTGATATCCCTATATTTCATGTTCTGAAAATGTCTTTGATATTAGTTTTTTTTTATATTCATAAATGCAGCATGTACAAATTGAGAATGAAAGAGAACATTATTCAAGAATTGTGATTGCAGGAAACTTTGAAAACATCATCATGTTAAAGGTTGTGTGTGCATGCTCATGTTCGTCACTCTGCCACAAACCTTTCATGTTGGCATTCCTTGCTGTGATGACATGTGTTACTATGAAAATGTGTTCCATGTCTTGTATAAATAGTATGTATGCATAGATTACATTCTGTGGTAGTGTACTTTAAATTCACATTTCAAGAATACACTACAGTACCATGAATAAACACCTCTGTATTGGAGAGAGGCTCAGAACAAAAGAGAATGTGTATCTTGATGTACATATGTCTGTAAACCTTATATAGAGGACTGCCACATAACAAAGTAAATATGATGAATTACATGAATTTAAAACAAACACAAGGTGGTGGACAGTGTCTATAATTACAGGCATGCTTTTTTTTTTCTAATAATGAGCCCTGAGTTTCAGTGATCTCTATGTAACTGAAGTACAAGAATAAAGAAATTCAAGTGAAATTAAATAATTTTTCATGGGTTTATATCTTTGTGGGACATAATGCCAAGTCACAAGGAGGAAGCTTTCCAACACTTCTTAATACATATTTTCTTATGTGTTAGATGCAAAGTATTTGTTATGCCTTCTTTTGAAAATAACATCACCCGAAATGTGGGAATTCTGGGAGTGCACTACTACTGTAAAAACCTTAATTTTTCCCCAAATAAATTGTTAAAATTAATCCGCTGACCCACTGTTTAGAAGGGACATTACCTGGACTTTTGAATGTTATTGAAATGCCAGAATGTGGGATCAATAAATGAGATTCCTGGTAGCTCATGGTGTCCACAAGTTTGTTGTGTCATTATTATACACAATAGGGTGAATAATAATTGTGGAAATGATTCCTTTTAAGGGCAGTCCTCAATTTAATGGTCAGAAATATGAATCGCAAGTGTATGTCTGATAAAATATTTGATGACATTGAGCCTATATGCAGTCTGTGTAATCTAAATTATACAGAAAGAGTAGGAAATTTGTATGTTTTGAGTTTCTGTTGTGATTGACATTCATAATTTCAGATTCCTCTCTAAGTACTTTATATGTGGGGGAAAGAGTAATGTGTTTTATAAGTAGGTATATGTTTTTGTTGTCTTTTACTGATGTGAGCATGTTATACAGGAGGCACCAATGAGTAATCCCTTAATGAATTTATGATCAGTAGTTGTTAATGCTAGCAAGAAAAACCCCTTGAAGATGCATGTCCTCTGGGATGTGACACCATGTTGCATGGTAGATGTGTACTGGAATTTCAGAGCAAAATGATGCCTTTATCATCTCTACCTTATTGATGGATGCAGCAGATTTCTCTAATTGTCAATAAATATCCACCACAGTGTATGGTGTGACATCCCAGAGAATCTTTATCTTCACAGTCACTGCCATGAGAACTTCAAATCTCACAAAAGACTTTGTCTCCTGTTCAAACATTCTGCCCGTTACAATTTTTTTGAATTTCTTCTCTTTTATATGTACCATAAGAACCATTTATACCTCAGTCACTGTCTTTTTTAGTTGGAACTTTTAAAACCTTGCTTAATTTTAATACAATATCAATACCAACAAATGCACAATAGCATATTGATGTAGTTTAATTACAGGTATCCTCTGACATGTTTTGGCCACTGATGTGACCACCTGCATGGAGGTATAAACAAGAATACAATTACAATTACAAAAGTATCAGAACCATTCCACCATTGAAAATAGTCATATATCAGAGTATAAATTCAGTAGTTAAGAAGTAATTATGAAAATAAGGTTAAAATGAAAATACAAATGTTGCTGTGAAGTATATGATGTTTTAATGGAAGGTGTGCAAAGAAAGTGCTAACATCTTTTTCACATTTACTTCCCAAATTAAGACAAAGTAGGTTAGCATGTTGGTAACACATCTGACACACACATTCATTAGATTCCCATATTTGAACTAGATGTTCTTCACATTTCATGTAATCTTGAATCTGGTGTTTGTTGTGGAATTCCTACACAAACAGAGATACCCAGTGTTTCATTGAGCTGTTTATAGTAGTGTGTAACATATAAGCATACTGGTCTGTAGATTGATTTGCTTAAACATTTAGAGGCTTCTGTGTTTTTGAGTTGAACATTGAGTGTCTTGCATGTTATAACATGAATGCTAATCCCTATTTTGTATGAGTTGTGTACCCTGGCACATGTTTTATCTCTCAGGAAAGTGTGGGTGTGGAGTCTTTTGTTTGGCACAGCTTATTTTGTATTATGGACTAGGAAGTGAAATGGAATCCAGTTTGTATGTTTGATTTTTACATCACTAGATGTCTCAAGGCTGCTATCCCCTGTTTACTGCTGTCATTACAACATATTGAATAATGAAGGTGTGAAAGTGTGAATTTTGAGATTAATGACTGTTCTAACATTTAGAAGTTAAGTAATTAACATGTGTACGAGCAGAGGAGGAGAGGGGTATAATTTCCATATATTTCTGTTTGTCCTTACTATGTTGGACCAGTGTCATTGTTTTACATCTTTTCTTGACCTTCACTGATACATCGCCATGTAGAAAGAGTTCCCAAGTACAGGTGAACTTGTCCCTTTGCACACCATGAAGGTGTATATGGGAATAGAGGTATAGCTTCATTAAATCTTAACTTTAGCAATAGATAGGGACGAGTGGTGACCTCTATGTCCAGGAGAGTTCCTAATAAGGCACAAAAGTGAAACATACAATAAAATATACATGATCTGCAAGTTATTAATATTTCAGTAAACACACCGTGGATCAGTTTTATGTGATTTTCAAACAGGCATTATGAGTCTGATTTGATACCTCCTTAAGCAGAATGTAAATTACATTTACTCACTTATAACAATAATATAAGTAATATTTGTGGCTGTATAACAAAAAATGAATTTACATTTTAAGAATATTTATTACATATTTACTGTGTAACATGATCTGCGCTGACTGGAAGCAGATAGTGTTATATTGACACCATAATGAACGGAATGTAGAAGCATTCGGCACAAAAGGTTAAATTGACCTGTTTCATGGAGTTGTTTTGCTGAAGTAATGAGTTTAGGATACAGCATCTAGTCGTGTATTTATTGTTTTTATACGTTTTATCATCGATGTTGTGGGATCACATTATAAACATTTGTGATTTAGGAATAAGTTGCAGGAGCATAACAGTTGTTGCATGTCATTAGAAGAAAAATAAAATTGAGAAGAACTTTCTCTTAATTTGACATATAATTAAAAGTCTTCCCCCCTCCCCCCTCCTTTGTAACCATGTCTGGTTTATTAGAGACAGTAATTTGTGTTCAGAACAATGTAAATTCTAATGTGATGTCATTCACAGTGGCAGCAGGAGCTGATGTATGCTGAAATGACACAAAATCTTGCTGTTGAATATCCATCTGTCTTATGCATGTTAACTATAACTTACCAAACTAATAAAATACTTCACTAATAATTTTGTCCAGTAGACTATAATTTTAGGCTTCAATTTCACAAAATACTATTTGACACTCTAGCTCAGGACTATGTCTGTGATGGCACTAGAGCAAACTGTCTCCTAGTATTTCAGGTTCCCCTAAGAATTGTTGTTCTGCTATTCAAATATCATCACTCTAAATTTTCCCTCAGTCTGAAATGGGACATACCATGTCCCTCAGTAACTGGCCAGACTCAAGTAAGGCTGTTTACAGTGACTGAAAGTAATTAAAAGTGCTGTCTACACAGATGTATTAACAGCGTTCAGTCCCTGGGTCTATAAACACAATGGGATGTACAGCATCAAAGTTCAGGATGTTTAATTTTTGTTTTTGATATATTCACATGTATATTTCTGACAAAGGAAATGTTGTTAAAAATCAAGAATAAAACATCAGTTGCCATATTTTGATGTTGCTCTAAACATGTTGTTTGTGTGCATGTGTGTGTGTGTGCATGTGCGCACACACGGGCACATCCCTCTAAACCTCAGAAGTAACCACAGATCAGTAACTGTCCAGTTGTGATGGTGATTTTTACAAATGTCATGCCACTGGAGATGAACCCATATAACATACATTTAGTAAGAAATTGATGATCTGTATAAAATATCATAGTGTAAATGGAATAAAATCATAATTCCTCAGGAAAAAAGTACTGTAAATTTATTTACTATCATAATTGTACTCCTCCACACATTATTAGTAAGTGATTACACATACATAAGTACATGCACGCACGCACGCGCGCGCACGCACACACACACACACACACATTACATAGATCCAGTATCCACCACCGACAGTTGAATGTGAAACAGGTCAATGTAATATTGATTGCAATTACACAACTTCATCATGTGATACCAATTAAATAACACAGGTTTCACAAGATATAAACACAAACTAACAACATAAATACAACGTGTATCCTATTAAATATGAAATATATAATAGTTATTTATTGTTATACACATCAAGACAACAGAACTACAAGTCATTCAGTAGAGTATATAATTCAATAGTTAAGATGACTAGACAACATCTCGATCATTTCATTTGACCTCTGCAATTCTTTCTTCCTAGGCCATGTGGTCCAGCAATGTTCCTATATGATTCATCTCCAACAACATTATTCCAGTCCCCCATTATGGTGGTGTTTTTACCCTTTCCATCTTCTTCAAGAATTTCTTCAATTATGCCATACAACTCTTCCTTATTGCAGACTTAAAAATTAATTTATTTCTTTGAAGTTTCAGTATGCTTGTAGGTAAATTATTAAATACTTTTATAGAGGAGTAACACCTTTTTTTAGTGGAAAAATATTTCATTGAGGTGTGTAACTGATTTTTAAGCCTCACATTTATACAATGTATGGAGGAGTTAGCCTTTAAGTTATTTGATTGTTAGCAACAAACATCAATGAAAAATACACAAACTTGGAACCATTAATAAGTCAAGTTTCTTAAACCAATTTCTAAATCAACTCCTTGGACCAGTTTCCAGTATGATTCTTATTGAGCCAACACAGGGCAAAAACAAGTCATTAACTGTGTACTGTATAGAACAGAAGTAAATTTAACGGCTATTGATATCATCTGTACGAGAACAGCAATAGTAGAGACCAGTGTTTCCCATCACCCTGTCAACGTCTGATACGTGTACGTTAGCGATTACTACATCGACGTCTAATACACGTGATTCCTCAACTTACACAAGCCGCTCTTGAATCTTGTCCGTTTGAAGCCGTGATGACGTGCGTCACGGATTAACATGGACTTCGCTCAGAGCCCTTGTAATCCGTGGTGTAACCTCTCATTCAAATATGATCTGTGCTCCGATTTGTCTACTAGTACCACAGATCATATATGACTAGTACGTCTGTGATCACGTATGAGAACTGCCGGGAAGAAGTGTGCGACATGTGTGACGACAGTATCGTGAATTCGAAGGTATTGCTTGTTACAGTTGTATGTTCAATTATGCATTATGCTTTTGCTTGTAACCTTTAATGTCTGTCACGTGAATAATACTATACTATAATAATTTAAAGAGAAGTTTAACTAGTGAAGTTTTGAATTATAGCAATAGAATTCACTCGACATATAAAGGTTATTTCTGTTGAAAAAAAAAATGATAGGTTGGTTAAAAGTGTAAAACACTCAACAAAGGTGATGTGGCAATTAATTAACAAACACGCGGGGAAATTGCATATATCAGATCAGGATATTGAGTTAAAAACTGATTCAGGAAAAATCATAAACCCACAAAATGTTGCTGATACACTGAATTTCTTTTATGTTGATTGTATTAAAAAAACCTTCTGGTACAAAATAAGGGCTATGTAAATGGTCAAACTTCTCAAATGAAAATGAAATATAATTCAAATACTGTCTTTGTTTACCCAATAACAACACAGATTAACCCTTATCCTGCTAATGTGGAGAACAGGGTGAGCTCCTAATAATGCCAGCAAATGGCAGGTGGGATTTAACCTGGCGTTTAAAGGGTTAAATCAGGTAGTCAGTAAATAAAGGTAAATCCTCAACTAGATGTGATCAAATTCCAGAATTTTTAGTCAAAGAACATATTCAGTACATAAAAAAAGTTAATCTTTATTTTTAATGTTTCAATAAATAAAGGCATTTTCCCTGACTCAATGAAAATAGCAAAAATAAGGCCTATTAAAATAAAAAAGGTGATAGATATGACAGTAGTAATTACACACCTATATCCATTCTATCAGTTTTCTAAAAAATTTTAGAAAAATTAATTTATGATAGATTAATACTTTTTATAAATAAACATAATATATTGACAGATGCTCAGCACAGCTTTAGAGATATTAAGTCGACAGAAACGGCCAGTCGGATTTTTATTGAACACATCCAGGAATCCATGGACAAACAGCTATATCTGAATTTTATGTGCCAATGTTTCAGAACACTCTGTCTGTTCCATCTTCATAGGTGGTGTAAGCAGAAAGAATAACTGGGATGAGATTGCTAGGGTATTTATACAGGTAAAGGTTTGGTGTCTCTGTTTACCAAAGTTCTGATTGTGGACTCACTTGAACTCCTCAGTCACCACTTTGAAGATGATGTCCTGGCATCGTTCAGACATGTACTAACATTACATATTTTTGTTTTGAGGGAAAGTTCTACGAACAAACTGACAGGGTAGCAATGGGCTCACCACTTTCCCCAGTAATCGCTAGTTTCTTTATGGAAGATTATGAGCAGAAAGTACTGGAACAAGTGACATACAAACCTGTATGCTGGTTCCAATATGTAGATGACACTTTTATCATGGCCTCGTGGCAGAGTAGAACTGACAGAATTTCTGCAGCAGCTTAGTGGATTCTACACAAACATTCAGTTCACAATGGAAAAAGAAGAAGACCACCTTCCATTCCTGGGCATTGACATCTACAGGAAAACGGATGGCTCCCTAGGTCACAGAGTCTATCGGAAGCCCACCCTCACCAATCTGTATCTACACTGGAATTCACATCACCATCCCGCAAACAAACAATCAGCCCTGGCTTCCCTGATTACAGATCCAAAGCTCTCTCTGACCAGCATTCCCTTATTCAAGAACTGAAATTTCTCACCACCATTTTCAAGGATAATAGATACAGCCCTCAGCAGATACAAGCCCTTAAACCTGCAACATAGACCACCAAGACCAATGAAATACCTGCCTTTATTGCATTCATACCTTACACCCAGACATCTTATGGCCAACTCGGCAGAATACTGGCTAAACACAACATCAAAAGTGTCTCTACCACCAAGGAAAATCTACAGCTTACATCCACCTGTCTAGGATGTTTTAGGATTAAGAATGCTGGGTGTGTACGGCATCCCACGTGAATATAGCCAGGTTTATAATGGACAAAGTGGTCGATCTATTCAAGTCATATTCAAAGAACACAATAGACACATACCGTTAGCACAAACAGATAAATCAACATTAGCAGAATACAGTGTCAACCAGGACCATATTATTAAACTACAGGATACAAAACTTCTTTCTGCAAAAACTGGCTATATGGACCAATTCATCAGGGAAGCCACTGAACTAGAGATGCACCCACACAACATGAATAGAGAAGATGGACTGATCTTAAGCAAATCTTGGAAACCCCTTCTGCACATGCTAAAAGAAAGGAGATAGCCATCTGAAACACAATTGTTTGATCACTACCATCCCATGGCCCCCTTTCCATGCTCTGACAATGGGCCATTTCTCCCTCACATTCTTCCTACAGGCCTCCCCTTGGGGTCTTTGCCCTCCACAGCCTGTTCCTCTACGCGGACACGCCCCCTTCCAATCCCCCCCATCCTTCCGATTGTCTCAGGCAGTTTTGATCCAAATCTTTACTCGTATAATTAACTAGTAGTCTCATCCCAGTTATTCTTCCTGCTTACACCATCTATGAAGATGGAACAGACAGAGTGTCCCATATCATCTGCACATAAAATTCAGATGCAGGGGAATCACACAAAAGGAAGAATACAACATTCAGAACACAGCAAAAGTTTGAAATGAAGAAAAACAGTTTTTCTTCTTCTTCTTTTTTTGCTTTTTTCTTGCAGAGCCATATCCATTCCTCCAGTCCATATATTTTACTTCGTTTTTCTGTGTTCTGTACCTTGATTATAGGGCATTAGGTTCCTTTGAAATGCCATATAATTCCTACTGTACTACACAGCATCATTACCAAGGAGACTGCATGTTCCACAGTAACCAATGTAAGAACATCAAAAGTCACATACAGTTTTACCCTGTATATGGGAGAACATAATTTTGCGTCGGAGTTAACAGTTGGGAACCGTTCATTTGTGATTAGAGCTTTTGCACTGATATACTTGTGTGTGGATGTTAGAACTAATTCCCATGCAAAATACATACGGAATTCCAGAAAGCCCACTGCATGACCTGAAAGTTTGTCACCACTACCACCACCATAAAATCCTGAAATTGGATCTTCATGAACAGTTTTATTTGTTTCATTGGTTTTACCCTTTGCTGTCAATTACTTCTTATTAAGAATGGCCTTTTTGGTATGATTTCTGAATTAAGCTGATGGTTTTGTACATAGTGCTGGCAGTACTGCAGGAAAACCTTGCACTGTATGGAGTAAATAAGTGAAAGAGACATAGTTGTTAACATTCAAAATACAAATGTATGAATATAGCTGTGTCCTTCATTTCAGATTGAATGCTTGTGCGCATTACTGGTAAAGCAAACTGCTTGTAATATTTATTTTTTTAGGACTGCTTGAGGGAACTGGTTGGTATGCAGTTTTTTAAGCAGGAACCATTTAGTTCACATGATGAGGATGATAAAAAACCACTTCAGATCTCAAGACTTGAAGGGGCACGTTCCCTGTCAAGTGAGCAAGGACATGACACTGAAATAAAATCTGAAGTACCTCTAGAAGACTGTAAGCCTGTACTAAAGGAACTAGTCGCAGTAGCCCCAGATACTCTGAAGGAGAGTAGGGCTTTGCCAGAAGTAAGTTGCAGCTCATTTCATAATATTAGTGCTTATAGAACGTTTTAATCTTTTCAGCCCATTGTGCTTAATGCAAGTTTTCACATTTTCTCATACTTCACATGTTGTGTAATATGTGTTTTATATTCCAACCATCGGTCCACCACTTAACTCTTAGGTGACTAATGTCATATATATATATATATGGAGCACCCATTCCTGATGTTTCTAGATCACACACGACGCAGCACAGTCGGTAGGACTCCTCTGGACGAGTGATCAGCCCGTCGCAGAGACCTCTACCTGACAACACATGACACTCACAACAGACAAATATC
>Ga0268261_10004071_pt1 | contig 10886 bp, 8 predicted proteins | sample TergutNc150P1_FD_190353 | JGI IMG/M metagenome (GOLD analysis project Ga0268261, IMG submission 190353) | Nasutitermes corniger P1 segment gut microbial community from laboratory colony in Florida, USA - Nc150 P1 (SPAdes) (version 2) | ecosystem: Host-associated > Arthropoda: Insects > Digestive...
CATATGAAATCAAGGATAATATCCAGGAATACCAAAACACTCCTCTACAAAACACTAATTAGACCAGTACTCACATATGGGGCAGAGACATGGGTGCTATCTAAGCAAGATGAACATCGCCTTAGTATTTTTGAGCATAAAATCCTCCGGAGAATTTATGGTCCAGTGATGGATGGTGGAAGATGGCGAATTAGAACTAACCAAGAACTTTATCAACAGTGTGGTGAGAATGACTGTGAAATTCTGCAAGTTGAGTAGACTGAGATGGGCAGGATATGTCATGCGCCAGGATGATAATCTATCCAGGAGAGTTCTTCTCAGTTAGCCAGGAGGAAAACGCCCCAGAGGGAGACCTAGACTGCGTTGGGAAGGAGTGGAGGAAGATGTAGCGAGGCTAGGATGTAGAAATTGGAAAGTAGTGGCCCTAAACCGGGAAGGATGGAGGAAACTCCTAAAGGAGGCTGAGGCCCACCCTGGGCTGTAGCGCCGTTGGAGAGAGAACAGTGTAAGATGTGAAGCTAGCAGACATTTCAGGAACAAAAAGAAGGAATATCTGAAAGCTAAAATTGAGGAACTTGAAACCAACAATAAGATAAAAAATATATGGGATTTTTATAGGAGCATTATTGACTTTAAGAAGGGTTAGCGGCCTAGAATTAATATAGTAAAGGATGAATAGGGTGATTTGGTTACAGACTCCCACAGTATTTTAGCTAGGTGGAGGAACCATTTCTCTCAGCTATTGAATGTACATGGGGTTAATGATGTTAGGCAGACCAATACACACAGCAGAACCACTAGTGCCTGAGCCAAGTGCTGTTGAGGTTGAGTTGGCTATTGTAGAGCTAAAAAGTCACAAGTCACCAGGTATTGATCAAATCCCAGCAGAATTGATTAAGGCAGGGGGTGGAACAATTTGCTGTGAAATCCATAAACTTATTATTTCTATTTGGGATAAGGAGTAGTTGCCTGAGGAGTGGAAAGAGTCCATAATACAGATTGTAGTAATTATAGGGGCATATCACTTTTTCCAACTACATACAAAATTTTATCCAACATCCTGCTGTCAAGGTAACTCCATATGCAGAGGCAATTATTGGGGATCATCAATGTGGATTTTGATGCAACAGGTCAACTACTGATATATTTTGCATTCATCAAATACTTGAGTAAAAAATGGGAATACAGTGAACCAGTGCATGAGCTCTTTATAGACTTAAGGGAAGCTTATGATTCATTTAGGAGGGAGGTCTTATATACACATAATATTTCATTGAGTTAGGTATCCCCATGAAAATGGTAAGGCTAATAAAAATGTGTCTGAATGAAATGTATGGCAGATTGTGTGACATGTTTCCTATTAGGAATGGGTTGAAACAAGGAGATACTTTATTGCCATTGTTTTTCACCTTTGCTGTAGAGTACCCATTAGGAGGGTTCAGGTAAACCAGGATGGCTTGAAATTAAATGGTATACATCAGCTTCTGGTTTATGCTGATGATGTTAATATTTTAAGAGGAAGCATACATTTTATTAAGAAAAATGCAGAACCTTTAATAGTTGCTTGTAAGGAGATTGGACTAGAAGTAAATGCTAATAAAACTAAGTACATGGTCATGTCTTGAGATCAGAATGAAGGATGAAGTCACACTATAAGGACTGATAACACTGATCTACAGCCAAAAACTATCATTGATGAAATAAGTCTTTTGTGGCTATTTCTTGGGTTCTGAACATGAATATGATATTAAGAATTGTTGTTTAGCTCTTGTTTCAAAGATACAGGAGGCTGCATTCATGTACGGTGCGTTCCGGTTTCAAATTAGGGTTTGAGTCATAAATGACAGTCACGGGTGACTAAGGCTGTTATTAATGTACATGATAAGGTCATCAGTCGTGGGTGACTAACGCTGTGACTAGAGTAAGGTCACATGATGAGGTCATTGCGTCAGCCGCCAGACAGTGCCTCAGTTTCAGTCTGTAGAAGCACAGCTGTAGGACATGATGTCTCGCTCTTGTATGAACAGTGCGTACCCATTCTGTGTGTGGGGAAGTGATGTTAGCGTCACAGAGTCTTTCTGTAATGCCTCTGATCAAGAAAGCCTACCAAATGTACTTTGGGTGTAAACTGGGTGACCAAGACAAGAAGTAAGCACCGCACATTGTGTGAAAATCGTGTGCAATACATCTGGGAGGCTGGATAAATCGTAAGGGAATGTCAATGCCGTTTGCTGTTCCAATGGTGTGGAGGGAACCCTCAAACCGCAGCAGTGACTGCTACTTTTGCTTGACAACTCCTGTGGCAAGTTGTATGAACAGAAAGAAGAAGCAGAGAATTTACTATCCAAATATACCCTCTGCCATCAGACCTGTGCCTCATGGGGAATATCTGCCCATGCCGGAGCCACCAAAAGAATACCATTTGAATTTGGAGATGGAAGAGGAAGACATGGAGAAAACAGGATCTCATGAAGAAGAAACTACAAATCCAGACTTCAAGGTCCAGCATCTGAGTCACCTCACAAACTTACACAAAACGAACTGAATGATGTACGTAGTTTGTAACTGTCAAAGGTAAAGGCCTAACTGCTAGCATCCAGAATGAAACAATGGAAATATTTGGATGAAGGCATGAAAATATCTCTGTATCGTTATCGCCAAAAAAAATCTGGAAGAATTCTTTACCATGAAGGGCACTCTAGTGGCATGCAAAGATGTGGATGGCTTGTTCAAAGCATTAAACATGAGCCACTGCTCAGATGAATGGAGGCTATTCATAGATTCCTCCAAAGTCAGTCTTAAAGCTGTTTTTCTGCACAGTGGGAATGTGTTACTTTCCATTCCTATTGCACATGCATTTGGAATTAAAGAAAGTGATGATAGCATGAAGCAGTTACCGCAATACATAAAGTATGTCACATACAAGTGGAACATTTGTGCGGCCCTGAAAGTCATTGCACTTTTGCTTGGACTGCAGCTCGGGTACACTAAATTTCCTTGTTTCCTGTGTGAGTGGGACAGCAGAGACAAGGCACATCACTATGTCAAAAGGATATGGCCACTTTCTGAGTTCTCATCTGGACTTCTTTCCGGAGAACTGTGGTTCTATGAGTGACGAGCACGGTGAACGTTTCAACCAGGACATTGCAGCAATGGGGGGCAGATACAAAGGGAAATGGTGTCCATTAATCCGTGCTGATTATTGCTGGACCTTGATGTGTGACTCTCCAAATTCATCGTTCATTCGGCAGGCGAAGAAGGCCTGATTGCGCTAGAGCTATATGCAGCCTTCGACTTATGACGTAGTACAGGTAAGAGACGATAGCTCGAAAACCATAGCCAATGAAGCATTTTTATTGTGATTTTAATGTTCATCACCTCAATTTACATAAGAATTGGCACATTTTGTTTCTGCTAGTTGCAAAAAATGAAATTTTGTACATCAGTGTAATAGTTCCTTTGAAAGTGTGGAAGAGTTAAGATATTTAGGAACAACTTTAACAAATCATAATTCTATTCAGGAAGAAATTATGAGCAGATTGAAGTCAGGGAATGCTTGCTATTATTTGGTTCAAAATCTTTCTTCTTCCTGTTTGCTATCCAAAAATTTAAAGATTAAGATAAACAGAACTATAATTTTGCCTTTGGTTTTGTATGGGTGTGAAACTTGGTCGCTCACATTGAGGGAGGAATGTAGGCTGCGGGTGTTTGTGAATAGGGTGTTGAGGAGAATATTTGGGCCTAAAGAGATGAGGTAACATGGGAGTGTAGAAAACTACTTAATGAGGAGCTTAATGATCTATACTTCTCACCCTATATTGTTCGGGTGATAAAATTGAGAAGAATGAGATGGGTGGGACATGTGGGTATATGGGGGAGAGGAGAGGTGTATACAGGGTTTTGGTGGGGAAACCGGAGGGAAGGAGACCACTTGGGACACCCAGTCTTAGATGGGAGGATAATATTAAGATGGATCTTCAGGAAGTAGGATGTGGGGGTATGGACTGGATCGAGCTGTCTCAGGTTATGGACAGGTGGAGGGCACTTGTGAATGCGGTATTGAACCTTCAGGTTCCATAATATGCGGGGAATTTCTTGACTAGCCAAAAACCGGTTGGCTTCTTAACAAGGACTGTGCTCCATGGAGTAAGTAACTAATAAGTAAGGTGATAAGCTAACACAGTTGGTAGATTACTGGTAATGTTGTGGATGATCCTTGTTTGATCACCAGCATGTGTGTGTGATTCAGTGCCAGTTACAGGAGTACATTTGGTTTGAGCATGAAACATGGGTACCACATGCAAGTGAATGGAAAGAGCACCTTTTGAGCTTATGAGTGATACAGATGTCTTGTAGCTTACATAAAAAATGTAAGGCAATTTTTACACAGGCTGTTATGTAGAAATAACTCTAAGGAGAGTTTTCAACATGTTTAGTTGAAATACTCTGTGTTCTAAAAGTGAAATGCCCCGTACCTGTTGTCAATGCTAAATTTGCATCTCAAAATTTCATGTCATTCTGCATTATAAATGCGACAAGATACAGACTTTTACAACAGAATTAATTTATTTCATACACAGATGTGTTTGTATAAATGAAAGTTGTTAAAATGATTGAGGTCATTCTTACTGATATTTAACAATTTATGGAACACACACACACACACACACACACACACACACACACACACACACACACACACACACACACACACACACACATGCGCGCGCGCGCACACACACACGCACACGCACACGCACGAGTATGTTGCAATCAGAGTAAATATCTTGTCCAGGTATTAATATTTATTACTTCCATCCCACAGTTGTACATAATATATAACAAAATATATATTTGTATGGCATATTTAATATTTAAGATGCTCATTTGTGGTCCTCTGATGTCAGAGTAGTCTTAGAGTTTATCATTAAAAACATGCACAAGAAAGGCCCATTATTACACGTGTTTGCCTGTCATAAGGTCATTGAATTTTGTGGATTTGAAATTTCGGGTTTCCACAGCAGTGGTCCTCTGGGGTTTGATGCCATGCAATTTTGTTAGGTACCTGAATTTAACTGGTACTGGGGCAGGGGTTAAAAAATGTTAGAAATTTTGGTAGCTAAGCAAATATATTTTTCTACTTTATGTACTTCACTTCTACTTGGCATGCAGCATTAGTTTTCACCTGTTACCAAACACACACACGCCAGGCATGAGATAATGGAAAAAATCATGTTTAAAGAGGGGTAGAGACAGACATTAAATTTTGTCACTTATTAGATCCTAACTCTTTTGGATGTGGTTTACTGTTTTCCGTCTGGCAAAAATGATTCTAGAACTGCAAAAACAAATTCCGGGACACTGAATAGGATGTTAGTGACAATCAAAATATTTTTGTCACCACTGGAGACCTGGTAACCATATTTTTCTACTCTTGTACCAGACTACATGACTTACATTCCAGAAGACCATCATCCTTACATTTACTGCTGTTATTGATCTCAACTAACCAACTTAAAGTTCACTGTGAGTCACACTGATTGGTGTGTCTACCTTTACTTGCCTCTCATTGATTGGTAGGGAGTCCCAGAATTCAGGGTCCCCAAGGTTGTCACTGGATCGCATTTCAAGATTCTTTGGACCGCCAATGTATAAATACTTGAGTTCTTTGCTGTTGGGGGTTGTTGGTTCCCATGTGAGTTTCCTTCCAGGCAGAGCAGGCTTCCTGGAATGCATAGATGTTTGCTTTATAACTGTTGTGACTGGTATTTCATTTACAGCATGTTAAAAAATTTGGGTTATGCTTCAGCATTACAAAGATGGAAGTCATCTTTTCGCGAGATAAGATAAACTGTCACATGATGATGCACTGGTACTGAAGTTTCAATGAATAACGTTGTTCATACTCTTCTGTGGAGAGGTAGTTCAGTTACACTTTTGGAACTACAATGGAGAAGTGAGGGTAACATACAGTTGCACGTTTGGTGAATAATTGCATCCTGTCCAGTTGTAGAGGTAGTTCAGTTAAGGTTTTGGATCTGTGATGCAAAAGTGAGGGTAACGTGCGGTTGCACATTTGGTGAATAATGACATCCTGTCCAGTTGTAGAGGTAGTTCAGTTAAGGTTTTGGAACTGTGATGCACAAGTGAGTGTAATGTACAGTTGAACATTTGGTGAAAAATGAAGTATTGTCCAGTTATAGACATCATTCATTTAAGGTTCTGGAACTGTGATACAGAAATGTGGGTCCTATACAGGTGAACATTTGGTCAACAGTGATATATTGTCCTGTTGTAGAGGTAATTGAATTAAGCAGTTTTGGTACCTGAATTAAATGCTTAATGGGAGCTGCAGGACACTGGTGTTTCAGTGAGAATTGCAGGCGAAGGCCCTTAAATGCTGTCACCTTAATCTGAGCATCTCACATGCAATTCTGTGCCAAAGGCTTAAGGCTTGGAACTGTGATGTAGAAGTGAGAGTAGTATACAGTTTGAACATTTGGTGAAGAATAATGTAGAGGTAGTTCAGTTAATAACTGTAGGAATTTTTAGATTCCATTGACAATCATTTTGCAGCCTGTCATGTTGTATGGTTTGTAAATATGACTGTCCTTTTATACAGCATCCTGTTTTTAACTTGGTTTGTGGACTGCTAACATGAGTTTTTTGAACCCTTAATAATTTCCAGAAAGGTGCATATTGCTGTTGATACTGACATGCCTCTAAATCCACACCCATTCATCCAGTAAAGTTAGGGTTTTTACACAGTGTTGCAGAAGTAAGGGTACTATATGTGGTGCAATAAAGTAGTTTCTGGACTGACTGACTGAGATGACACTACTGCTGCTAGCACGAATTTCTGCTGGTAGGTGTATATAAAGTAGAGTCTGCTGAGCCTTTTCCTGTTTGGAATGAGGCTGTAGTACATGTGATTAATGAGTATGTCTTGTTAAGTATAAGTGTGTGTTACTCCACTTGCAGTTTTGGCATATCTAGAAAATGGAGGACTTCAAGGAGAATTTTATCTGCATCAGACTTTGCTTTAAAGTGGGGAAATAGGCTATGAAAACTTCTGAAATGTTGGAAGTAACTTCTGGGTAACAGATTTAAGGAAAAACAAAAGTTTTAGTGGTTTTACTTGTTCAGAAGCAGTGTGACCCAGTCGAAGATGCTGAATGCTTGAGACGTCCATCTAAGAGCGAAACAGCTGATAATGTGGATCAGCTGAAGGAACTGGTCCTTGAAAACAGACGAGGCAGTACCTCTGAAGTGGCTGACATGTTGGGAGTTTTATTTAGCTCAGTTCAGAACTTGAGCTCTTTATTCTTCTGGGATGTTACACATTGTAGATTTGTAGTTAGTTGCCAACATTCTGGGACAACCTACCAGTCCATGAAGATTGGACACAACCAGAATTCCTTTTGGTGATAGTATCAGGTGATGAAACGTGGGTTTACAGCTATGAGAAAGAAATCAAACAACATCCCCAGTGGAAGAGTCCATAATATCCATGCCCCAGACAAGACAGGTTTGCTCAGATGTGAAGAGCATGTTTATTTATTTCTCAGTATTTACAGAGTGGTACATTATGAATTTGTTCAACAAAGGTAACTGTAAACCAGCACTATTACATTGAAAAGCTACAGTGTTTGTAGGAAAATGTGTGGCAAGAATGAGTGAAATTTGAAATTAGGGAGACTGGTTTCTCCACCATGACAATGTACCTCCATGCCATATTTTGATTCTGTGTGAAGTTCTGACTAAAAACAAAATGTCATTCCACACCCTCTGTGCTGACAAGATTTAGCACTCGGTGACTTCTTTTTGTTCCCAAAATTCAAGATGGTTTAAAGGGAATCAGATTTAATGTTACAATAATGATTCAGGCAAAATTGGTGGACACACCCGCTGACTTTTAAACAAAACATGTTGTGAAATGTTTTGAATAGTGGTGCAGTTAGTGAGCTCACTGTATAAAATCCAAAGGAGAATACTTGAAAGGGGACAGCATTGATTAGAAGGTAAGTGGTGGTGTTGTGAAGTAAATTCAGTCCAGAAACTATTCATTACACCATGTGCAGCTGAACATATGGTGAATACTAATGTTCTTTCCACTTGGACATATGGTGCAGGTAAAGAATTTAAGAACCATGATGCTGAAGTGAGGGTACTGTACAGTTCAGCATTTGCTGCATGTTGTGTGGGATAGTGAATTTTTTAATGTATTTATTTTGTTCTGTACTTATAAATGTGCTTGTTATGATGTATTTATTTACCCTGACTTTCCTAAGAGACCACAAGCTTTAAATTGTGGTGCTGATTGGCCTAGTGAGCCATTGCTGGCCTCTGCAGGTTTTGTCTATAGCGTGCTGCAGGAAATGTAGCAAAATAAATCATTTTTGTTACAGACTTATTTCATAAGAAGTTTTCTGTTTCCACTATGTATTGACTACAGATATTTGTTCCACCCTTCTGTTTTCTGTAGCACAACAGATTATTTGCATGTCAGTGTTAGAAACTTTATATGTGTTGTATTCTTGTACACTTGTCTGTTTAGCTCATTAATTGGCCATGTTTATACACCATGGCAGGTTGTAACTACATATTCAGTCCCCACAAATTCCATCCCAGGTTGTGGGTCAGATGGAGTGGAATTCAAAGACGTGTAGATCCCGATTTTAGGCTTTCGGAAGGGGCAGACACTTGTAATAAACAATCAACTGATTACATCTTCAATGGCAATTGTTTCTTTCAGAATGCAGCTGGCTTCAGATACACAACAAAAGCATGTTTATAAATTAACTAGCTACAGGCAACAGGTTTGAAATTGTAAACTGTAAAAGCAATCGCTCTTCCTTGAATGTGCAGAGAGAGTCAAAATTTTCTAGAACCCAGAAAACGTTGATAGATGTCAGTTTGTAGAGTGAGGATAACTTGTAGGAAAAATTGTAAGAACTATAAAAGTGGAGTCTAATAAAGATTGAGAACTGCGATGTTCTGGGTTATTATGCAGCAAGTAGTGGTAGTTCCTTATTGATGTTTTGGGACAACCTCTTGTTCCTGGGATTTGGGATCGATAGGTTGTCCCATAATGTCAGTATGGAATTACCACTACTCACTGTGTAATAACCCAGAAGAGGCAGTTCTCTTCTACTTCACAGTAGAAGCCTGAAATCATGCATAATAAAGATAGGTTCATAATGGTTATTCACCAAATTACATACCAATAAACAGATTCTTTCTTAGATACCTACGTCTTGTTTGGACCCTATATATTTCATCATCATGTTCAGGAAGGATTAGGTTTGATTCCTGTTCCTTGTATCCTCAAAATGAAATTGGTCCCTCCATCTCTTCCTCGGTCGTCCTATGTGTCTTCGTCCTTTTGGTTTATATTGTAGTGCTTGTTTAGATATCCTGTTTGTGTCCATCCTCTGTATGTGTTGTAGCCACTTTTCCTGGTACTGTTTTATTTCCTTTACTATATTCTCTGCTCTTGTTTTTTCCCAAATACATTGGTTTTTTCCTTTATCTAGTTTTGTTATTCCAAGAAGGTGTCTTAAAAATTTCATCTGTGCTGCTTCTAAACATTGTTCCTCTCTTTTCTTCAGTACCCAAGTTACAGTTGTTAAAATAGCCAATTAAAATACATCAGTGTGTGGTGATGTGGCTGCATATACTCGTATTAGTGGGTCCTTGTTGGTGTGTGTACATTGCACTGTTCGGAAGTAGACTCACTACTACTACCACCACCACCACCACCACTACCACCGCCACTGCCTCCGCCGCCGAACAGTGCAACGTACGCTCACTAAGGACCCACAAATATACGCAGCCAGACCACCACACACCGATGTATTTTAATTGACTATTTTAACAACTTTGACTTTAGCAAGCACTAATAATGTGCTCCCTGATGATGGTGTAACTGCACCGAAACATGTCAGAGCTGTTTTAATGTTAATTTTAAAGCTGTTTTTTAAGACAATTCACTTGCGCATCAGTTGGTGAATAAAAAAGACTTTGATAATATCAAGACGCACGGTATGTATGTGAAAAAACTGAGATGGACATTTAAATTTTAGTGCATGGTTTATGTAAAATGATTTAAACAGCAAAATAAAATTATGAAGTATACAGCTTTTTTTTTGGAAAATAAAACTGAGATTATGCGGCGTGTCTTAAAAAAAAATCTTTCAATTTTCATGTTGCCGAAATATGTATAAAATGAATTTCTATGGGTGTTTTTAACTTGCTGTTGTGTAATGCTTCTGTCACTCGTTTTCTGTTCCTATTATCATCATATTATTATTATTGTTATTATAATGGCCTTAGAGACGTTTTCCAGCGACATCCGTATGCTTGCAAGCAAGCTTCACAGCCAACCGCACATTTTAAAAGCACTCCACAAAGCACTTCAAAATGCCTCATCAGATACTGTCTTTTAGTTGTGCTGTGTTTGTGAATGCATGACGTAAACAGTGTTGTTTAGCGTTTGCCTTGTTGCAGTTCGCCTGTCACCTACAGTGCTTTATTTTCACTGCACATTCCATTTCTTAACATCTTTGACTTGCTATTTACATCACCGTGGGGGGAAATCTGTGTCAAAATTAATGATGTCGTTAAATAGCTGGAGACGATCAGGAATCCACTTGGTTATCTGAACACAGGCTGCTGATGATTCTGTGGCCAAGTGATTGTGTATGCTGTTGAATTATGTTAATTTTTTGACTCTGAATGGAGTTCAGGGAATTGAATACATTAACCCTTAGGCGACTAATGTCATATATATATATATATATATATGGAGCACCCATTCTTGATGTTTCTAGATCACACACAACGACGCAGCACAGTCGGTAGGACTCCTCTGGACGAGTGATCAG
>Ga0268261_10004072_pt1 | contig 10886 bp, 3 predicted proteins | sample TergutNc150P1_FD_190353 | JGI IMG/M metagenome (GOLD analysis project Ga0268261, IMG submission 190353) | Nasutitermes corniger P1 segment gut microbial community from laboratory colony in Florida, USA - Nc150 P1 (SPAdes) (version 2) | ecosystem: Host-associated > Arthropoda: Insects > Digestive...
GACCAGCGTGTATTCATGTACATTCTGCATTAAGTTGCCTACGGGACATGATATCGACACCGTGATCGCTATTTAGCTCAGGGTGGCAACCAAAGCTAATTTACCTCTCAGAATTTGGAAACCTAAACCACGCTCGAGCGCTTGCTGGCTCGGTCCTGTCGCTCGGATCATTACGTGTATTTGACCCCGTAAGTTTGTATTACTTTTTTATGCACTTACAATAACTCAACAAACTGCAGTTTTGGGCTTATGATTTTGTAAATTGTGTGTAAAAGTGTGACGTGTAATTGGAAATGCGTGTCTCAGACCAAGGTTGTGTACATAATTTCATCAGTATCTAACCAAACCCCCTGAACTTTTTAAACCATACCGGTCACGTGATGCACCAACATGTTTAACATTCAACAACTGTACGCTCTGCCCACACTGTATTTATGTGTTTTGTATTTGTCTGAGAACAAACAATGACTTCTGCCCCATACTACATAAACTGATTGGTTTTTTATAACCGAGATGAAAAGTGTTTACTGCGGGGTACGAAATGGGTCTTTAAATAAAGCAGTCTGTGCTTCGTATTTAAAGATTAATACACGTGCCAAGAGCGCATACAGTATCGCAATTTAAATGGCGTCACCATTTGCGTCGTCTACAAATAAAATAAATGAGCGCAGTGTGTTTACTATGGGGTATGAACTTTTCTTTAAACCACGTATTAGACTAATTTCAGCCTTAATTTTTCGAAACTTGTCGGTAATAAATAACATGTGATGAACACATTGCACATATTTTAATTTGTTAGTCTTATTGTGTAGATTTAATTATCCATTTAACGCACGGATATGGAACATATAAAATGCTAAGAATATTAGTAAGCCTCAGAAAATCTGATATACAATTTGAATATAGCAGCTCCAACTTCAATGAGCCTCTTTGGTGAAAGTGGATTATTCGAAAAGATTATTTTGAGAGGTTGTGACATTCATTTGATGAGGTATTGAGGTAACACACTTCCAGAGGCGGTGAACATAAATGTCATTCCTGAAAAAAGCACCCCCCTCACACACACACACACACACACAGACACACAGACACACACACACACACAAAACACCAACCGATAAGCTGAATGTTACGTGTGTCGCCACCTGAGGAATCCATTTTATACGTATAACATTTAGTCAACACTGAAAGTCGTTTCAGTGGTCTTTCCTTTAGGATTTCCATCTTCCTTCTCATTCGCATTGCTTTAACACCCTAATAGTGTCTGGTGTAGGGTAAAGTTTACGAAACTTATCATTATGCAATTTTCTCCCACCTCCCTCTTACCTTCAGATTCACGTATTCTTAAAGGAGCGACTGGTGATGAAAATTGCCGCTTTCAAAGCTTGGGGCTATTACTCGAGGGCTATGAATATGAATATCGTGCCAACGGAATAAACTTTTGTGTCCATGTACAAGAAATTAGTCAAATCTTTGAATTTGTAAAATAGGAAATTTATTTCTTATATTACCAGTTTTCTCATTGAAAACTCAACGACAGCTAAATTAATTTGTTAATCTTTACATGAATATCAGCAAACATAAATGGAGAATAATGTTTATTCATATGGCTGAACCTTATGTGCCAAATAACTCTATAATTTTACCTTCGATTATTTACTTTAATGATTTTGAAAATTACGACTTTCATAACGGATCAGATCAAGGAAAAATATTTTTCACAAACCTGATAATTCAGTAGTTGTTCTCAGATAATATATTTAGCTTCGTAGATACAGTCAACCCCCGATATAGTGCCTCCCAGATTAGCGCCTCCCTCACTTAACGCACCTGAAAATCTGTGAATAGGAATTACGTATTATTTTAATATTGTGAAGCCTCGATATTGCGCCATCTCCGTTAGCCCCTTCCGCCAAAGACTTTGGTGATACAAAGTTGTTCATAAGCATTAAGTAAGTCCGATATAGCTCCACATTGGAAGGTATTTAAGGAATGTGTATTGCATGGGTTGGGATTTGTGCCTAGCAATACAGTATGGGTTAGCGACTGTTACCTCTGCAGAAATATTTGTCTTCTACGGGAGTCTGTTCAAATGTTTCAGCGGCTGATGTATTTGAGACTGGTGTTTTTCACCGACTCGACATTTATTCATATAGGTACTGATCTCAAAACCCCGGCTTTCTTTATCCTTCTGTCTGTTGTCCTTCGCAACTCCTAATATTTCAAGTTATCAGTCACAGACTGTACAGACCGTCTGAATAAACACAAACACATCAAACCGAGGCCATAAGGCGTTGTTGAGTCACCGTCGAAAGAACGAAATATTATAGCAAATTTTAATTATCCTAAAGTTAAGAAGTAAAGCTTTCCTCTTTCACACCGTGAAGGCATATTGGGAGAGAAGATGTAAAACTCCACTAATTCTTAACCTCAGCACTAGAGGGAGGTGAATGGTTGAGGGGAGGCATGCGTCATGAGGGCTAAAAAATTCAGTTTTGGGGTTTTAGCATATTTCAACGCCCCGCTCGTTTGTGCGACGAATGACACTGATTCTATTAAAATCCGACATCTGGTTACATTTTTATTAAGTTATTATTGAAGGCTATGTTCTTTAAATGCCACGCCCACTGGTTTGCACTCCAGCAGAAAAGACCTAGAATTCCTAGAATTTTATTATCAGGTAGATATTTTTGTATTCTACATGGGTAGAAAATTGTCTGTAATGAGATCTGCGCTTATCTGGGTTATTACGCAGCGCACAGAAGTAATTCATTACCGAATTTTCGGAACAACCTATCGGCCTATCGGTCCCATCTTCAAGGATGAAGAATCTACCGATAGGTATTCCCGAAGCGTCGGCAAGAAATTACCACTATACAGTGTGTAATATCTCAGAAGAGCGCAAATATCACCTACTTCGCGGAGGAAGCCTGAAAACACGCATTCTGTCTGTAATGTTTCCCACCCTGCCCGTCATATTGATAGTCATATCGAACTGTATCGTTTTATTTCTTGAATTTCTCTATGGCACGTATTAAATTTTTGTTTTACAATGCCTAGAACATGGAAGTTTGCATGGAAACCAAAATTTAGCGGAAATACATACATAGTGTAAACAAAACAACTGGTGTTTCAGAACGGAGTCGGCTTCAATCTGACAAAAGTGGCAATAGCAGTAGTGAAAAATATAACCTCAGTACCTCCAACAACAAAATAATGGCACTTCTGTGAATACTGACATTTATGTAGGTGGGAAAAAATGTTGTAATAATAAAAGTTATTTTACTCAAGGCTAGTTAGTTTAAACTTGCTTTTTGGCTTCATAACAAGAACGCTAATTGCAAATATTGTTGTGGTGATATTTCTTTATTTGAAAATCCATCAAAGAGGAGAGGTACTGTAAGCAGGTCAGTTATTAAATGTTGTAAATGTGATCCACATTGGATGACTTCAAAAACTACCTGGAGCAGGTTGTGTGATAACAGCATCCACACCTAAATTCCAATGGCAAAGGCATCCTCCATCAAGTTTTGTTATTTATAATAAGACTATTGGCTCAGCTGTGGCTGAAGTGAGTGAATGCTCTACGATGCAAGTAGCTAGAGAAGCTGGAGCAGAGTACGAGGAATGAGGTCCGTCACATATAACTGTTTGTTGTGATGGCAGCTGGTCAAAATGTGGGCACGCTTCCTGGAATGTTATTATATCAGCTACCTTCTTTGACACAGGGAAAGTTTTAGACATAGAAATAATGAGCAAGTTTTGTATTGTTTGTCACACCTATCCAACCTCTGAACAGAAGTGTAATAAGAATGATGAAGTAACAAGTAGAATGGATGTTGCTTGTGTACTCAATATTGTTGATCATTCTCTTCATACCCGAGATATTTGTTACACCAAAGTCTTGGTGATGGGGACAGCAAAGCATACCAATGGGTAGTCGCAAGGAAAACCTATGGACCAAATGTACTGGTAACAATGCTAAAATTCATGTCATTTACGGACAAGAATGGTAGTAAGATTGAGGAGATTTGTGAAAGAAAAGATATGTACAAAATTGCATGATGGCAAACCTCTTGGAGACAAAGGTCGCCTCACTTAGTCTGAAATAGGTAAATAAAACAATTATTATGGTTTAGCTATCAGGAGGAATGTCAACAATTTGGAAACCATGAAGAAGGCTGTGTGAGCTATCTATTTTTTTACAAACTGTCAACAAACGAGAAAGGCCAACATGGTCTTTGCTCAAGTGGTGATGCCAATTGGTGTAAATTCAAGAAAGGTGCCTGTTCTGGGGTTGCATATGAACATAAATATTCTTTACCACCTACTGTTATGAACGCCATTAAACCACTGTTAAGGGATCGTGCTAGAGTAGATCTTCCGAAGGGATGTCTGCATGGAAAAAATCAGAATTCTAATAAAAGTCTGAACTCTGTTATTTTGACAAGGATACACAAAACTGTTATTGTAAGGAAAAAATGTAAGTCATCAGTCACAACACAACATGTATTCTCTTTCATAGGCATTGGCCACATTGGATTAATTAACCCATCATCAGGCCCTTATACAAGAAAAATAGCAGGTATAGTGTAAGGCTTGTCACACTCAAGTTTGGTGTGAGAGTATATGTTGCAGTATTGAGTTTTATTGATAGCGTAGCAAAAAAATAATAATGTCCTAAACATACTAGGTGTGAGACTTCATTGAAACACGGTGAATGCTCTGCAGCAGATGGATATGGAAAAGATTTGGAAGGCAGATATACCAACAATGAGCACCAAAACCACCAAAAGGTCACAGAAAAAAATATCAAGAGAGTCCAGATTATCCGGAATATGGTGCTCGGAAGCATTAAGTTTGAGTCTGTATCATTATTCACCATCATCTGTAGTGATGTCGAACTTTAAATCAATTTTTTCTCAAAACTACATTTTCTCGTCTTCCAGTGCCATAATCTTACAAACATAAGCCTTGAAATTTCACCATACCCTGACAACATCTTGATTGTCGATCAGATAAAGATTTGGGCCTGCAGTTACAGCACGAGTCTCAGTAGATATTAATGAATATTACAAAAGTACAGCAAAAGTAAATATAAATACATAAAAATAAAAAAAGTATTATGGAAAATGTGTTTCTTGAGAACAGCATATTCTCTTTCTGATTGTGAATATATTAATAAACTAGAGATGGTAAAAATTTTGAATGCTTATCTCCAGTAGTTTTTTCAGAAAGTAAAGAACAAGTGAAGCTCAATTTAACATTGCATGCATAGGCTTATACTTTCCCTACCATCTCCCCTTAACTTCTCGCCTTTGCCGCTTTTAACCCTGGGAAGAAACCCCGGAACCAATTGAATATGAGATTGGGTGGTTTCCAAAAACTTTCCGCTCGTTTTGAGAAGAGAAACATTTTTGCCCTTGCAGGAATTCGAACCCCGTCCAGCCTGTAGCCTAGTCACTAACTCTTTATTGTACTGGTGAAGTATAGTGAAAAGGGCAGCATTAAGTGTTTGTGAAAAGAGAGTGGTCTGTGCTTATAGAGAACAACTTACCGTAGCTTCTTACCTGACCATAAGCTGCTATTTCTCGTTATTGTGGGAGAGACCCTTCAGAAGAAGCAGTACTGGTGATTTATTCTTCTTCTTCTTCTCTTCCTCTTCCTCCTCCTCCTCCTCCTCCTTCTTCTCCTTCTGACACCACAACCCCATGTGGTTTTAGTCTTTTGCACCAGATCATTCCAGGCTTTGCTATCTAGGATGAGTTGGCTCTAATCTTTTTGTTAGCTTCTTGAAATCATTTATTACCTCATATCTCCATCTGTTCTTTGGTTGTCGTTTGGTTCTTGCTGTTGTAGTCAGTAAGCTTCTTAACCGGTTTGGCGCGTTCGCAAAATTGCGAAAACCGACAATTTGCTTCGTCATGTCTGTGTGTCCGTCCGTCTGTATGCATGGAACAACTCGGTTCCCAGTGGACGGACTTTCATAAAAGTTGTTGTTTGAGTATTTTTCGAAAAACTGTTGAGGAAATTCAAGTTTTATTAAAATCGGACAAGAATAAAGGGTACTTAACATGAAGACCAATATACATTTTTGATCATATCTCGCTCAGTTCTTCTTAGAATGAAGTATGTTTCAGACAAACGTTGTAGAGAGAATTGAAACACACATTTGGTGTTCAAAACTACTTTTTTAAAAATAATACCTCTTATGAAATAATGCGGAAAAATTTTGTAGAGCCGAGCAGGCCAAAAAAGACAATATGGCGCATACACGTTTTATCCCGGATGCCTAAGGACAGGTTGTGTAATACTTGTTGTTTTCACTGCAACAACGGTTGCATGAATGCGCCTCAATGATGTGTTATACGTACATTGCCTCTCTCGTTTTATTCCCTCAGTCCTGTTAAGATGTCCCCACCATTTTATTCTTTGTGCTGTTATATATTTAATAATATCCTCTTATTTTATCAACTTCTGCAGTTTGTTATTACTTTGTATTCCCCATCTTTCCGTACACTGAATTGGTCCAACTATCTTCCTTACTATTTGTCTTTCAAAAACCAATAAACTATTTTTATCCCATACAGAGAATGTCGAGGTTTCACATGCTTAGGTCACTACCAGCTTTATCAGTGTCATGTAGATCTTTCTTTAGTATATTTGTTAATTAATTTAGCGTTTATTTGTCCTTTATACGCATAACAGCATATCGGAAGAAATAAAATACAGAATTAAGAAAGGAAATAGAGCCTATTATGCGTACTGGTGGTATACTAAGCGAAAGTACTGGCAAAAGTGGAAATATGTATCAAGTGCTAACATTATAAAGATGAAAGTTGTAGCACATACAAAAACTGGAAGAAGTATTAACAATACGGATATGCAGTTAAATGCTAAAAATGGTACAGCAACATTGGACGTTATTCAGGAAAGGGTAAATATATTTACTGTTACTGTACAATACTACTGAATTTAAAGTTCTTGTAATGTGTTTTCATTATTTATTTAACATCTTTTTGCCATTTTAAGTAAATTTTGTAGGTTTAGAAAAGTTACGGTATTTCGAATTACCACCACCTTCGATATAACGCCAAAAATTGGGGTAAAAAGCTATTTCGTGATTGACTGCAAAGCTTAAACATACCTTGTCTTTCACAGTGCTATTTACCTAAAAGCAACGAGTTAATGAGAAAAGGACCGATTCTGAATCCTGTAGCAAATTAGAGGCATACGGAGTATACGGATATTTCTTTGTGCTTAAATAAAGAATGTGATGTTAAGGTTTATGGGGAGTGTAGGTATAGCACCCAGGACATTTTGACCTCAACGTAAGATGAAAGTATATCTGAGTACAAGACGACAATAAATGGAAAACATAAAAATGAAAAAATTAAGTTGTATGTGTCTGTATGTCCACTGGCCACAAGTGGAAAACGGCCGAAAGGATTTTCGTGAAATTTGATACTAAAATTTGTTGAGACATTTCCAGTTTTGTTAAAAATCGAACAACAATAACGAGCACTGTACGTTAATGTAGGCATCTCAAACGTAACGACCCAGTTTTAACCGAAGCGAATACGTCTAGGAGGAAATTTGTGGAGAAAAATGGTGCGTACATTTTATGTGCTGCAGATACATTTTACGCTCATTAGATACCTGTTTCTTCTAGAGTTAACTGTTGTTAACTATGTAGATAAAATCAAGCTTAGTGTGCCAAGTTATGCGAATGTTTCCTAACTTGTTAAGACTGTTGTTTTGTGGGCCTGGTGGCTGTATTATTACTGAAACTTATCCAGTGTAATGTGATTCAATCCAGTCTAATTTAATCTAATTTTATCTAATCAGAGGGAACTGGTCTACGCAGTATCCTGTTACGCTTGCGCTTAGCCTAATTTGACATCGTGTACAGCAACGCTGTGTTTTATGCAAACTGATTTATGACCACATGAATAACGTTATTGATCATGCGCGGCCAACAGCCGTCCCAGCATCCTGTGCAACCAGTCATTTCCTGTGCAGTGAATGATGCATGACTGTGCATACGCCTCAAGAAGCTTAGTCGGTAATTAGGAAGTCTGTTCTACGCTCACTACATTCATTGCCTGATTTTAGCAGAGCCTAATGTATTTCGTCAGCCGATCCCGATAGCCGTGAGTTCTGAGGCGTGGGTCTGTGGCAGTTCGCTTGCTAGGGTTGCGGGTTCGAACCCCGCCGGGGCCATGGGTGTCTGTCTCTTGCGACTGTTGTGTGTGGTCAGGTAGAGTTCTCTGCGACGAGCCAATCGCTCGTCTAGAGAAGTCCCAACGAATGTGGTATGTCTAAATGAGTGTGGTGTCGAAACCTCAAGGACGAGTTTGCCTAGGCTCTCTAGGTCTGTTCAGCCGTGAAAAAAAGTACGTTTTCGGCATTTTTGAGATCCCAGAAACAGTCCACTATGCAAAGAACTGTGTTTCATTTAGAAATTTCCTCCAGATTTACTGTAACTGCTACGATATTTGACTGGAATAAGAACTACATAGAACAGGTTTCTGCTTGAGAAGCCAGCAGTAGCTCAGTTGGTAACAAAATTCTCTGCCTTCTGTGAAAACAAAATCTTCGTCACCTTGATTCACAAAAAGTAGTGACTGAACCGTATCCTCATTCGGACGAAACCAGTGCATGTATAATGATAATTTAACATGCTTAAATTAAGTGACTGTATGTTTAGTTATTGTTTATTTAACGACGCTTTCAATTTGGGCCCTGAAACGTTAATATTCATTTAGAGAAGTACAAAGAATAAGGTTACAGTGTGGATGAAAGCACATCATTGTTAATATATATTGAAGTAGCTTTTAGACTGTTCTGTACGAGAAGTCAACATACACAGTTTCATTGGAATTATCTCGTGCACACATTTAAAAATGCAGTCATGTATATTCGACTCTTCGAGGGCTACGAGCAGACGCCTTCAATTATATTCTAAGTACAGTATAGGACATGGTGTAAAACTATTTTGTAATAATTTGGACTTTACTTTATTCCATGGATAAATTTCCGCTACTGTGACGCACTCCTTCAAAATTAAACTTGTCATTCCGACTTCTTTGCCTGTTGTTTCATGGAAATGCGCCTAGGCGAACTAATGTCAAGATGGTTTAGCCATACTGTATCTATTAGGTACACTGACCTCAGACTTTAGTTTAAGCTGACGAAGGGCAATATTTTGAGAATCGTTTTGTTTGTGAAGCGCCGACTTTTCTACAAAGACTTGATCCTCCGGAGCACTCCACACTCCACTCTCAGATAATGGAATTTCGTTCACTGTCTGAGCAAATCTTACCCGTGTTGCTCTTGTACTGTCAATGTAAATATTCCTGTCTTTTGTTTTATCGTTAATTGCTAATATAAGTCTTTTGTACTCATTCCCCTTCCTTTTGAATTCACCCGTATCACCTGCCACGTCGTCACTTACATGTACATCTTCTTCTGCAAGTGTTTGCTCCCCGAAAACTGGACGTCTCAGTCCACGCCTCACACTATGTTTTGAATTTGGGTTGCCTACTGAATCAGTTGGTGTTGAAACTATTAGAGCAACATCACAGAATTCACACAAGAACCGTGGTTCGACTGTCCAACACTCTTCCTTGCCTCCTGCTGAATCGCGACCACCAGTGTCGGTCTCACTAAAGTAATAACTGCCGCCGAATCTATCATCAACGGATCTCAGATGAAGACCTTCTGATGTGGCAAAGAGAACAGGAGTTCTGTAATGTGAAATCCTTGTATATTTATCCCTTTTTAGTGGATTTATTTTTCTTGTCGCCTGTCTATTTTTTGTGTTAAGATCTTGCTGCGTCCTCTTTTCGACACACGCTGAAATAGATCTCGGGGTGTCGAAATGGACAACTGAATTATTGCGACAACAGCAGCAACAGAACATATGTTCACATTTTTTACGCACCTCCTTGTGAATGATGATTATAAATATTGGTACCAGAAGTGTGAACTTGTAGCGACACCAGACAAAGACGCAGTCGTATGCCCCGGTCAGAACTGCTGAGAGTTCTGACATGGAACTGTTGTCCGGAACTGAGTTGTCGACAGTTGCCATTGTTGTTAGAGGGGGTATGTTGACACACAGTATATGGGGAACTAGAAGTAGAGTATACAATAACAGCAATAGAGAACTCAGCAAATAGAATTTGACTTCTTCCCACGACAGCGGGCCGGAACTTCCCAACCAGTTGCTCCAGGATGTCTGGTTCGAAGTGGAATGATGTAGCACAAGAGATGTGCCCATTGCTTGACTTCGCAGTGTGGATGCCGCTTCCAGTTGCAGATGTCGGCGTCTGGTAGAAATAACGTGACGGGTGATTATGACTGAGATTAATAACATGATTGTCCAGGGGATTATGTACCCAAGTAGTAGAAGTAGCGAGGGGTACAGAAGCTCTTTGGGGTCACTTGACTGTGGTATGATGCCACACGAATATCTGAAAAGAAGAGTACAGAGACTAAAGTTATATTTGTTATGACTGGTGCTCTATTATGGAGAGGGGAAAATTAGTCCGTCACTTTGTACAGGAGACTTAAGAACTTACATAATGTGAGGTCATTAATTGTGATCTGTGATGCATGTGTCTTCGATGATAAGCTAGAGAAAACTACATAATGTGGAGTTTCGTGTATTGCAGCTCTCTCTTCAGCGGGTAGCAATATGACGATCAGATAAAAGAAATTTAAGTTTGTGTGGCCTGTAGCACGCATGGGATACGTTACAAATGCACACATAGTTTGTATCGAACAACAGAAGAGACACTTGAAAGACCTGGACGTAGATTGAAGTGTAGTAGTAGTAGTAGTAGTAGTAGTAGTAGTAGTAAGATTAGTGGTGGTGGTGG
>Ga0268261_10004073_pt1 | contig 10886 bp, 9 predicted proteins | sample TergutNc150P1_FD_190353 | JGI IMG/M metagenome (GOLD analysis project Ga0268261, IMG submission 190353) | Nasutitermes corniger P1 segment gut microbial community from laboratory colony in Florida, USA - Nc150 P1 (SPAdes) (version 2) | ecosystem: Host-associated > Arthropoda: Insects > Digestive...
TACCGAACCTGGATCGCTACTTATTTTTATTCAAGTAGCTCCTCAATTGACCTCACGAGGCTCACGAGGCTGAGTGCACCCCGTTCCAGACCCACTGCCACTCAGAAAATCTGGTAGCGTCGGGAATTGAACCCGAGACCTCTGTATCTGTAGCCAGAAACTCTAACCACTAGACCACAGAGGCGGTCTAACAGCCTAAAAGACAACTTATATAAACTGCAATGGTATGGTAAACTGGCCACTATTTGTTAGATTCACAACCACAGTCTTCAAAACGTTTCCGATCAGTATTAGAGAATTCCACCAACATATTCCATATACTTTCATATTTGTGAAGGATGTAACAGTCTACACAAAGAATGTAGAAAGAGACATGGTATTCAGCAGATGGCAGGACAGTGAACCAAATAGATCACATTTTAATTAGTAATAGATTCAAGGAGTGCAGTAACAGAAATCAGAGCACTAAGGGGACCAGACATTGGATCAGATCACAACTTACTGAAGATAAATTTTAAAGTGAAATTAAGGGTAAAAACTGGAAATAAATATGAGAAAAAAAATGGTGAATACTTTTCAAAATACAAAGTGGAAAAAAGAATATGCGATAGAAATTAATAATAAGTTTGAAATACTGGAAAACATTAAAACAATAATCAAGGAAACCAAACAGCAGCTTACAGAAAAGGATGAAGGCGCAGAAACATTTAAAAATAAATGGTACGATGAGGAATACAAATTTGAAATAGAAGAAATGAAGAAAGCAAAAGAAAAGTGATTGATAAAAGGGAGACGGGAAGACAGGAGTATCACTATAAAAGAAAAGAAGCTCACAAAATAATTAGGAATAAGAAAAAGATATACATGAAAAATGCAACAGAATCAACAGAAGGAGATCAGAAGCATATTAACATAATGAAAATGAATCAAAGAGTAAACCAATTTAAGAAAGGACATCAGCATAAATGTAGCACAATTAGGAACAAAATAGGAGAACTGGCAATGAATACAAAGGAGAAAGAAGAAATATGGAAAGAATATTTTGACAAATTACTGAACACAGTAGAACCAAGGGAATTAATTCAAAAAGGAAATTAAAAAAATAGTGAATCTAAAGTAGAAGAACTCACTACAGAAAGTAAAAAAGGCAATAAGAAGCTTAAAAAAATAACAAGGTGGCTGGAAGTGATGAAATACATCTTGAATAAATAAAATACGGAGGAAATAAACTACTGAATAGAATTTATGAACTAATAAGACAAATGTGGGCGGAGGAAAGGATACCTGAAGAATGGAAAAAAAACAATAACAGTTCCTATACACAAAACAGGAGACAGAGATAGGTGTGAGAATTGCAGGGGAAGAGCACTGGGAAATACAGCTTACAAAATTTTGTCAAATATATTGGGAAGAATCAAACCCTATATTGAAAAAGTTATGGGGGACTATCAGAATGGATTAAGAAATGAAAGATCTGTAAATGACAACATATTTGCATTGAAAATAATAAACAAGAAACTCTGAAAGTATAATCAGTGTGTACAATATTTATTTACTGATTTTCAAAAGGCATATGACTTTATACATACAGATACACTACGGGAATGCACAAAAGAATTTAAAATTCCTACTAAATTAATAAATACGTGTAAAACATGTGTACAGGAGACAAGAAGTGTGGTTAGAATAGAAAGGAACAGTCATCTTTTTTTGAAAATAAAACAGGCCTGAAACAGGGTGACCCCTTATCACCAATATTATTTAATTTGGCATTACAAAAAGTGATACAAAGTATGAAAATGGTTCCTAGTGATATAAAGATTGGTAAAGAAGAACGGGATATATTAGCATATGCAGATGGCACTGCATTAATTGGAAAAAATACAACAGAAATAAGAAAACTTTTTGTAGAAATGGAAAACATTGCCAGTAAGTTCGGACTACAGATAAATCAAGAAAAGACAAAGTATATGACAGTGGAAAGAAAAAAAAACAGCTTAAAGAAAAATAAAACAGGACATTTGAAAATAAAAAAATTACAAATATGAAAGAGTGGAAAATTTTAAATATTTTCGAGTTACACTTAATGAAGATAACAATAACCAAATAGACTTGCAAGAAAGAATAAAAAATGCTAACAAAACATATTTTATGCTACAAAAAATTTTTAAAAATAAAAACATATAAAAGAACCTAAAATTAAGACTAAAGAACACAATAATAGACAAAATGTTAACATATCATCAGAAACTTGGACACTAACAAATGAGATAGAAAGCAACTGAACATTTTTGAAAGGAAAGCATACATACAAATGTTTGGCCCTGTATATGACAATGAAATAGAAAATTGGAGGATATTAACCACTAAAGAAATTTATGCAAGTGTTAAAAAACCTACTTTGGGCATGTACAGAGGATGGCAGAAAACAGAATTCCCAAAAGGGTATTATATATGGATTTGGGAACAACAAGATTGAGAGACAGGCCAAGAAATAGATGGCAAGATGAGGTGAGAGAGGATGGAAGAATAGTTGGTGGAGAAGAGTGGCAGGAAAAAGTACATAACAGAGAGGAATGGAAGAAGCTTCTGAGAATGGCAAGGAATCGTCACATTCTGCACATGCCAATGGAATGAATGAATGAATAACAGTCTACACATTGCTTTCCATCCAATTGCTCATACATCTTTAATCCACAAACCAAAACCTACTTGAGGTCATCTGGAGACAGACAAGAACCAAGCACTAATGATTCAATAGTGATCACATAAATGTGCTACAAACAGTGCTCTCTACCCGAAGGGAGGGGGGTGTTACAGAACCTAATGTTTAATAATCCTCAAAGTGAATTTCTACTGTAAACAAAAATACTAAAATATCAGTCTTACAGGAGATATATAACCCACCCATGCCAGACCACTGTAACTCTCTTTGGTACTTCCCAAAATAATTCCATGAAGCAGAGACCTTCTTCAAAAGCTAGCAGTTCCTCAGCTAGTTAAGAAAACCCCTGCAGTTTACAGAACCCAAAGATTCACTAGCATGTTCACAACAGCCTGCAACATCCCTATCCTGAGTTGGAGTGATCCAGTCCATGACTCCCTTGTCCTATTTCTTTAAGAACCATTTTAATACTACCCTCCCACCTACACCAAGGTCTTCCAGGTATTGGTGCTTAGCAAAATAGAGTTTTAATCCTCCCCCAAAACAAAACTTTGCACTGCCAGGGGAGGGGAAAGGGGAAAAGTCTCTTTAATCGAAACTTCATGGTTTACCATTATGTCAATCTCCTGGATAACACAAGCAGAAAAACCTTGGCCCCTCTACCATAAAAAGGATGGAACCAAATTGAAATTGTTGTGACAGAACAGTACAATTCAAATGTTCGTAGTGGCAGAGTACTGGTTTCTCCTAATTGGCAGCTTAAAATTCTGTCATTGGTTTGTCAACACGATATCTTCAAACACAATTTCAAAAAAGATTGCCAGTGAAGCCCATGCAGCAGAATCCTTCTCAAGAAGGTGCTACCAGATAAAAAAATACCTCATCTTTTATGGAAGCTTCAGCTCCATTACCACATTTACAATGGCCTGCCATGAACCTATACTGTGCCATTTACCTCCAACATACCCCTTAACCCACGATTTAGATGAGAACTGCGCTCTTCAGATTCTTACACAGCGAGTAGTTGTAATATCTTACCGACGTTGCGGGACAACCTATCAGTCACACCTTCAAGAGTCAAGAATCCAAAATGGTAATGTAGATGTCTACCTTAATATTACATGTCTACCTATAACAAGATTATGTCTACCTACACCTACATGTTCCAAGAAGTTTCTTTCCCTTTAGATTTCTGATTGTACAACTCATGTTTCACACCTTTAACAGCCTGTTAGCATAACTTGAAAGAATCAGTGACAACATACAATTTATGACAGCAAAAAAACTATTGACTGAGAACATAGGTTAACACCAACACCAAACATATCAGAAGACTGTGCCATCTGTGAGGGAGAACAATTCTTGAAGATATCCTACAAACCACCACCGTAATGTCATAAAAATTATCCATGCAGCAACAAGGGTGCTGAAATGTTGCAAAAACCTTCCCTGATCAGGGCAGCACCATTATTTAAAGGGTATAAATATGCTCTTTAATTATGCAATATGAAGAATTAAGCCAACAAAACACACTAGAAATGGTATCTATAAGCTGTCTTCACCTAGCAATTGCACAGTAATGTTTCTGACTTGTATTCAGTAAGCGACCAGGTCAAAACTCAGCAAGAACACCAACCATCCTGAGGTTTTTGTAGTTTTCCTAAATCCTCTCAGGCAAAGTCAGAACACTGCCTCAAATTCAGCCACAACCTCTTGCTTCCAAAGCCTTTCCCATACGTTATTCATCACTCATCCTACAACTCAAAACTCAATAATACAAGTTACTGACAAATTATTTATTTGTCAGTAGCTTGTATTATCCAGTACCATCTAGCATAGGTATTTCCAAACCGTTTAAATAAAACCGTCTGGAAATACCAGTGCCACTGACAAAACAACTGAGGTGAAAGTAAACCTGCCAATGCACTTCATTATGTCCCATCTCATGAAGATATATGTGAGGGTATACCTATATTTCCACACATTCCTAACATAGGCACTAGGTGCTGCTAAGTGGTCAGACATCAAATCCCCCAGTACCCTTTGGGTAAAAGCTGGGTAGGCCTCTTATACAGTCTGGAGGCAGGGAAAAAGAGAAAAAATTTCTGCCTTTGCCATACATTAAACCACATTTCCTTGATCCCCCCCCAAACCCAGTAACTTTATGCGTGAGATAATTGCTCATTTATTAAAACAAACTTCTGAACTTTACTCCTTGTCTAATAACTGTGGTCTGAGATGCAATGTTCTCACATGTGTCTTGCTTGCATATTATGCCACAACATCTGGTAGAAATTTACTGGTGTTTCTCCCACAGTTGATACTTTCATCCTCTAAGTCAAAGATGGAGGCAGCAAGCTCATTTGAAACATCAGTGACTACATCCAAAATTGTACACTTTACCACACAGGATAAATGTTACATGCCTATTTATGTGTATGCATGTACTACCCAAGTTCTGCTTAAGAAAAAAATTATGGAACAAAAATCACCTGCCCTATATGCTACAAAATTTCGAACCCTTATATTACGGGTGCACAAATCCCAGGCACCAAGTTGCCATGGTGACTAAACTGTGTACAGTGGTGCCTAACATTTATGGATCCTCAGTACGGAACTTGCTTCATGTCACGTTTCTGGTGTCTAGAATTATGAAGTGGCTTCTAAACTTCTGGAAGATCTATGCACTCCTCCTCCTCCTTCAATATCATCATCAACATCATTATTCACTCAGTCTAGTGATTAGGCTACATATTGCACAACTGAGCAATACCTTTATTCCCAGCAAGGAAAATTATTATTCTCTTCTCCAAGGCATACAGAATGGCTGCAAAGCCTACCCAGCCTACTATGTAATGAGACCTTGTGGCTCTTGATGGAGATGGAGGGGGCACAGTCAGGTCATGAAGATGACCACTCCCACATCTCAATGAGGCCAATAATTAATGCAGCAATGAAGGCACAATCAAAATTCCCAGACTCACTGCTGGAACTAAGAACAGCAAGTACTACAGCTTTATGCCACTAGATGCCACACTACCAAGATCTTCTCTGTCAGGCTCCGTAGTTCTGTAACCATATTCCATGGGATGTTTGTTACTGTGCATGCTAAGTGCAATTTGCAATTTTCTAATGACCTGCCTAATCTCTTATTTCTTCTTGTTTCCAAAACTCAAGTTGCAGCCACAAATACATAATTTCCAGTGTGTCCCTGATATTCAGGGACAATCACTGACTGCCCTAAACACAAATTCAAAATTCAGTCAAGGTGGTTCTTCCAGCAGAGGCAGAAATGCAAAATGCATTGCATGAACTCTGACAGAAGCTACTATGAAGGGCACAATGATAACCACATATATTTTGTTACTAACTCAGTCCAGCAGCTTTGGATATGCCTCATACCCTCCTACACTCTCATACACATCTCCACGCTGTGGAGCTGTATTAGGTACAAAGACAACTTTACTGTTTTACCCTTATTTAAACCACCAGTATGCAACATACTGTTACAAAAACACAGTATTTATATGCAATCTATAAATATTAATAATCAAATAACAGCTGTTACATTTGCATGCAGTCGTCAATGAAGAACATCTTCGCATTACTTCTTTAAAGAATAAGCTGATGCACGCACAAAATTTCAGCCATGGGCTACATGTACATGTCAGGCAAAGAACAAGATCATTTCCAATGTTATGTAACAGATAATGGACTGTAATCTGAAGGCAACAAAAAACACCCAATCATACCATGTCTCACATAATATGATCTCCCAGTCATCTCTCATGCCACATTAATCTCAACTATTAAAAACACTTTAAGTGTATACATACATAAATAGTAGTGTCTCACAATCAATACTCAAAACATACCAATTATAATGGTACAATAACTAAATAAATTACAAATATCCTACCTGATATGTGGAATTCCAATACCACCATGTAGAATCTTGTACAATTTGCTTTCATACAGTAACTGTGGATGTCTAGCTCTCGTTGATTCCAACTTCACAGCCACTTCCTATGAAACAAAATAGCATGCTCACTTCCAGTTTCAAAGCATCACCACATGTAACTTGAATTTCTGTTCAGAATACTAACACCATATAATACACGAATGTCACACATGCATGCATATGCACGCACGCGCGCACGCACGCACACACACACACACACACAGAGCAAAATATACAACTTCCTACAATCACTTGCCTTAGTCAACTGCAAGCTAAGAACACTGCAATCACATCAAATGTTTTGCAAAAATAACAATAACTGTTTACAGTACACCTGCAATAAAAAGAGCCCTTCAAACAGAAAACACAAAAATCAACATGACTTATGTATCATGCTACTCAACAGTCCTTGTGTACAATGTGCTGTTCACAAGAAAACATTTCCGAACTGTGCCCAATACGTATTTATGGAATATCTGCAAAAATTAAGGTAGCTGTTTTTAAGCACATAAATGTACTGGTTTTAAGTCAAGACTAGCATGGTTCTTTGTCCAAACTTCAAAAAAACTTCACACAGAACTCATAAGTACACACCACTATGATCTCAACTATACTATCTAAAATCACAAAGCTGTTTTGCAAAACATGTCCTATTAGGGTAATTCCTTCTGCAACCTACACTAGATTACTGTCCGAATTCCTCCAGTCAGACTGTTCAGATTTTTAGCTCATTTTATCTGACAACTCTCAATCAATTTTATAAACAGTAAACTATTCATAACATTAGCCATCTCATCACTCATACATATATTTGTAACGCATGACAGATATTATTATTATTATTATACAGATTCAAGCCTAAGCCACTTCATGTGGGATTTGTGGTGAGCAAAGTGGAAATGGAACAGATTCCTTTTTTAGTACTTCCCTTTTCCCCTGTTAATATCATTCCAATAGTCCATACCTAAATATTCATCTATCACCACCAATGCTACATAATCTCCGAAATTGACAGCACTGTTAAAAAACACACTTCACTTTACAAATATCACATATCTTTCACACTGTAATCCATAATTAACACATAAAATGGTGTAAATCACAATATCCAATGCTTTGTGACAAACTGTTATTCAGGCCACAATTTGTAGATTGCTTACAAGTCTATCAACTGCTTGGGTACTTAGTAATACCGTCTCCCAGTCACACACACCCAGCCACACTTTACATTACACGAGTATTTAATACTCACGTGTTTTCACACAAAGACATTTACGGTTATCTCAACCTCCAAATTCGCACATCACTAGTAATACTGTTATCAAAGCTATGCTTCGCATCCCGGAAAATCTCGTCTAACATATATTTTCCTACACAATAACCGCAGTGTGTACGAACCAAGGTAATACACACACCATTAGTCGTGCAATGGGAACGATACAGCCTCATTACAGAACCAAAAAGAATTTGCACACCAGCCCCTTCACTTAACGGCCCATACGATAAAATTACTCGTCAACCAATTCACAGACCAAACATTTGTCTTAAAAAAAGGTCAATTAGATCATGGCTGCCACAGACCACTTTGAAAGCATACTGCAGCATAGAACTGATAAAAACTGTTTGCTTCTGGAAACGTATCTTGTTCTCAAAATATTACTAAATTAATTTATTCAAAAATACTCTCACTATCCTCATAACAGATCACAAAAATTAAATACGAACTAAATTACCTCCCCATTCGTGACGTTGATCCCCAAGTAGATGTCACCAAAGGAACCACTACCGATTTTTCGCACTAGGCGATATTTTCCTCCCACAATAAACTCCTGTTTCGTTGATAAACTTGAGGTTGCCATTTTTCGATTAGCTTTATTAAGAAATTTGAAATTTATAAAAGTAAATTAATAAATTTAAATCAATAATACACACACTACCACTTCCACCAACACGCCGACATTTCTCTTCCTACGACTGACGTAGGAACAAAGCAGCTAAAGGCATTGTGGGTCGTCTGATCACGGACTACGAACTCAAAGTAAATACAATAATAATTATTTCACTACGTTACAATAAGGGTTTATGCAATTTGAAAATATATAACGATAATTAAGCTTCTTAAGACATTTAAAATATTGTACATTTCTTAAGCCTTTAGGAAGGATTCCATTCCTTGCTACGTAAAAAGGACGTTGCACGGAAGTGCCTATTATCAGCCCCCTGGATGACATGCATGACTGTCCGTACCAAACGTGATAAAAGTCGCCAGTGACACAAGATCTAGGTCTCGCAAATATGTTCACGAGCACATCGTCTATTCACGAGTTCCCTCAAAGTTAACACGTCCATAAAAAGCCGACGAAATACGAAGAAAATTCCAGACACGAAGGTCGCAGCAATAATCTTCAAATATCACTCAATTATAATTTATTGTACCAAAGAACTGTAAGGCTAAAAATGGGAACTGATTTTTCTCTTCGGACGACATAAGACACAGAGTCAGTCCTTTGTTCTATGTCAGTAAATAACTATTCTTGGACTGTTTTACCCTGAAAATAAAGGCACTACGATCTGCCGAAACGTCAGGAACCTTTTACCCAATGACAGAGAATCACATTCTATAAGACGTTAATCCTCAGCAACACTGCTGTGAAAATGATTTTTTGTGCAAAATTTACGTTATTAGCGAATGTATTTATTTATTTATTTATTCGTTTATTCATTTATACTTGTACATATTCTCCTTCTCAGAGCGGATTATTTGACTCCTGTTCTTCTAGAACTTTTTCATTCTGTGGCCAATCGCCAACAGCAAAAATGCAAAACAGAGCAACGTGTTCATAAGTCTCCTTGGAAAAAATATTCTATGGCAAGAGTGATGACACGTGAGCCAGAAATGTAACGTAGACACAGTGTTGCACATTTCCTGGACTTCTGACGTTCCTCACACTCAGAACCAAGTATTTCTAAATGTAACAAACCATCGTAAGAACCCGTCACAACTGGCTCACGAATAAAATTGGAAGCGTTTGGAGAGACGGAGTAATTGAAATGCAGTTCTAAATCAAAAGTTCATTATGCGACAAACTTGTCAGGAGTCATCTGAACAGAAAAATTGCGCTCTTGTTGTTTCTACTGGCCACAAACGTGCATTTACAGGTATATATACAGGAAGCCAGAACTGTCTCCTTGAAAATGCATAAATACACAGTCCTTATGTCTCAGTTTGGGAGTAGGAGCTAACATAAAAAATAAGAAAGAATGTGTTACAGGCTCCATTCTTTGTCTTACTTCTCATTGTGACATTTTAGCTCCCGCCACCGTTATTTTCGACGAAAGGCGGGTCATGCGGAAAGAATAAAGGAAACAAAACTTTGTTTCTTATTAAACCACTCCCTAACAAATTGAGATTTTTAAGGCGAAGAAGTACATCAGCGTTGTACATAAACTGTAAATATAGTCACTGAATTTACTGAAAACATACTCTACAACACTTACAAATTATTGACCACGAAGTAATTGTTACCCAACAGACAAATTCAAGAAAAACAAGGACTGTACTTCTCCAGGAATACAGAAATACAGTGGCGCTAGAGGCACGACAACAGTCATCCCATTTTAAATGCCCAAGCAATTTTTATCCACAAAAATTTGTTATACCACATCTTCCTCGAACTGCTATGCTAGTACTTGCACGTCGAGAAGTACGTAGTCTATAAGTGTGACTGGAGTGTTTCATAGGATTGCTGTTGAAGTCTTGAACTTTCTTGCCATTTATATTTTGGATTTTCTGTGGAAAAAGGTAAACTCGCCATCAAAACGGCACTGTAATTCTTGCTGTCACCTGTCCTACCTGGTACAATCATATACAATAACGACTACTTTTATCGTCGTCGTCGTCGCCGCCGCCGCCAACGCCGTCATCATCATCATCATCATCATCATATAGCTAGGGATTTAGGCCTCGTGTACTCTTCCGATCCCATTAATAGCCGAGAAGTCTTTTGAGGGGTCGTCCTTGGCTGTGTTTTCCACATGGATGCTATTTCATAATTAACCCTTAAAAGCCTGAATTAAATCCCATCTGCTATTTGCTGGCATTATTAGGAGCTCACCATTTTCTCCACGTTAGCTGGATAAGGGTTAAATTATTAACCTTTAGGCTACTAATGTCATATATATATATGGAGCAACCATTCTTGATGTTTCTAGATCACACACAACGACGCAGCACAGTCGGTAGGACTCCTCTGGACGAGT
>Ga0268261_10004074_pt1 | contig 10885 bp, 9 predicted proteins | sample TergutNc150P1_FD_190353 | JGI IMG/M metagenome (GOLD analysis project Ga0268261, IMG submission 190353) | Nasutitermes corniger P1 segment gut microbial community from laboratory colony in Florida, USA - Nc150 P1 (SPAdes) (version 2) | ecosystem: Host-associated > Arthropoda: Insects > Digestive...
CTCCTCCTCCTCCTACTCCTCCTCCTCCTCCTCCTACTCCTCATCATAATCTTCTCCTCCTCCTCCTTCTCCTACTCCTCCTCTCCCTCCTCCTCCTCCCCTTCTCCTCCCCTTCTTCATCTTTGTTGTTGTTGTTTTTGTGCCCTTGACCTCCCTCATGACAGCTGCCCATTCTTTTCTGTCCAAAGCCCTTGTTTTCCACCTTTTCACAGCCGTATTTCTCAAGTCTAATTTGACATCATCCATCCAGCTTAATCTAGGTCTTCCTTTTTTAAAGGTAAAAGTCAGTTAATCAGTTCTGTGATTGATCACATCCAAAGTAAAGGTAAAGCAATCCCATTACAGGCCTGGACAGGCCCTGAGGGTTGCAGGAGGTTGAGGCTCCTATATTTCAAGACAATTTGCACATGAAGGTGGTAAGTTTGTCAGCCCTATGCACCAGCCACCTTTACCCCCCAGGAAATATTCCTGGTACTCATTTCTGTTAGAGGCTGAGTTGACCCCAGTGCCATACGTAGTGTGGCCAGAAGCATTATGTGAACAAAAAATTCCAATGACACCATCAGGAAACGAACCCACGACCTTCCAGCTTGTAGCATAGTGCCTCAACCAACTACACTACCGTGTGTCTCTTGATCACATCAAGACCTTCAAAATAAAATTACTTCTTTTGGAATCACAGTGAAAAGACAGGAACTCTATGCATTTTTCAACTCTGCTGAAACCATAATGTTTGTAATTCTCAAAAGTACATCAGTCTTATATTGAAACAAAATGAAGGATTTGACACCAGGTTTCAGGACTTTCAGAAAAGTGGCTTAAGTTTCAATCGCTTTTCATATCCATTCTCTATTGGTATAGCTGAAGCTCCAGAGGATTTGCCAACAAAGTGATGAGTTTCTCATGGCTTCAGTACATTCTAGCAAATGTATGTGTAAGCAAATGTTCTCCAGGGTGAAGGATGTGAAGTGTCTGATGAAATCCAGAATAACAGACAGTCATCTAGAGAGCTTGCCTTGTTTTTCTGTATCCTCCATTATGCCTGACATTGGGTATCTTGTTTGTGAGGAGTGGTGCCAAGTGTGGCTTCAGCGTTTTTTGTTACGGGGTGAAATAAGGTTCCTGTGTTTAAGATAAAGGACTTCTGAGTGAGGTAATATTTTCTCTTAATAAAGCAGTTAGGGTAATGTAATAATTGCAGGGTAATGTAATAATTGCAGTGTTGTTTTAAAACTTGATCTCATCATCATCATCATCATGTGCATGAAGGATTAGGTGTGTTTCCTGTTCCTTGATCCTCAAAATGAAATTGGTCCCTCCATCTCTTCCTTGGTCGTCCTCTGTGCCTTCGTCCTTTTGGTTTATATTGTAACGCTTGTTTAGGTATCCTGTTTGTGTCCATCCTCTGTATGTGTTGTAGCCATCTCATACATATAATTTTTCAGTTCAGGCAGTTGAATTGTGTTTTTTACACGTACAGCTCTTGATCCAGTCCACAATAACAGTTGTGTCTCTTTAGCAAAAAGAGGGATGAACATGTAGTTACCCCGATCTGCATTGCTGTGTGACCACTGAAAACAAATCAACATTTTTGTCACCTGTGTAGATTACTTTTTTGATGTTCTGAATGACTACAAACTCTGTGATACAGGGAGTTTTTTTATGTGAAATAGCTGAGCTGATGTGATGCTCCCCACTTTTATGGAATTTGGACACCCTGAGTGACATGGATTCTTTTCACTTTTTGACACCTTATATCTCTGTGATAAATATCATATAACTCTCTTATATATGTTAGACTGTTCAGATTTACCGAATAGTTGCTTCTTTTGAAATTTGCGTTTAAAACTGTGATTTCATTTTTTATTTTTCCCTAGCATTATGCATGTCTGCCCATCTCTAATCAATTGCCATAACAATATTATGTGAAAAGTACACTGAATAATTACACTGTTAACTATTACTGAATTTGGTGTTTGTCATCCAGTTGTGTTTAAATATCATTGTAGATAAGTATACAGAATTTTTATCCAACATGACCCTTAAATTTTATTGCAACACAGCTACATGTTTTGGTCCACTATGGGGCCATCATCGGCTGTCAAATAAAAACTTTAAAAAAGGCAAACATTCATAGAAAATATACACTTATTTGTTTTTGTGAGGTCACAAAAATTAATGAAAAATAGTTCATATATTTCCTTATTGTGCCAATTAGTAGCTTTTGTTATGTAAAATTCTCTATTTAAAAAAAATATTAAAATGTTTTACATTTAGTAGTTTGTGTATCTTAAATTCAAAACTGTGTTAAAATGTTGAGTTTTACTTGTTCGTTTTTAGTCTTGTAATTTTTGTTTTAAAGTTGTGTAGTGAAGTTTAAGTAAACATGGGATACAGAATTTCTTGTTACTGATTTTACAGATTTCGTATCATCTTCTGTTTTTCTTCAGAATATTTTGTGGTTTCTGTTTTCTAGTGGTAAAACTTATTATTGTTACAGACTGCTGTTTTTATTTACCTCATGCTTTCACCACACAAAATGATAACTTTGAAGTCGTTTTACATATTGATAGTAATAAATTGAATGAAGAAAAAAGAAATTATTTGTGCGGTATGAACTTAACCTTCATGATACAACTTTAGAATAAAAATTAGAAGACCAAAGAAAGAAAAAGTAGACCTCAACATTGGAACATAGTTTTGAATTTAACATAAATAAAAACCAAATGTAAAAATTTATATATAATGTTTTTAAAATAGGTGATGTTATGTACAAACAGCTAAAAATTGACACAATAAGGAAACATTTTTTGTAATTTTTGAGATCTCACAAAAACAAATTAAGTGTATACTTTGTATGCATATTTGCCTTTTTTAAAACAGTTTCGTTTGACAGCCCGGTGATGGTTTTGTAGTGGGCCGAAACCTGTAGCTTTGTTACAGTAAAAGTCAATCCTTGTGTTGGATGGGGAGTCTGTATATTTGTTCATATTAGCTATGACTGTATTCACATGAGACTGAAGTTGGACGACTTACAAAAAGTATACGGCCTGTAGTTTCAGAACTGAATTTTGAGTAACGGAAATTATTGTTAAACAGTTAGTGTTATGTTCTTATTCTTATTCTGTATTCACATTCCACTCATGTATATAAGGTTACAAACAAAACCCATTGGTTATAGAATCAGTCAACATATGTGTGATAGGCAGCGTAACCAGACACCACATAGACTTTATGTCACAATCAGTAAGAACATTTTTAAACAACTGGGTGTGCTTACAAAGAAGACATATGTCATCTCACAAGAACAAAGTGCAACACAAAACCTTGCAGCGCCATTCAGCTACTACAGTATAAATCTATAGATTGATAAGTTTACATAAAAAAATCTTAAAATTGATAAATCAGTATTTTCAGAATTATATACTACTAAAATGTAAAACTGTACTGGGCAAGACAATTTATTTGAATTAGATATAAATGGATAATAAATGGATCGTATAGTGTGATGTGTGTGACAGTTTATGCTAAAAGCATGTGTTATTTCCTTAAAACTAAGTAAAAACAAATACAACTTGATATTAATTAATGCTTTGTATATTATTAAATGTATGTGGCTACACTGTAAATACCCCAGAAGTGTAACCCATTGAACTTTTTCTTGTAAATTTAATCTTCATTCATTTAAAGACCGTTTGAAATTGGGAAGTGCGTGTTGAAAGAAGTTGAATTTGTTGTAGTTGGTGTGACGTATTTTGACAGAATAAACCAAAACATGCAGCAGGATATTGCATTTTGAGGTTCTAAAGCTATTATTTTTATTTGGAATAGAAAAGAATTTTCCAAGGCCTCTTATAACATGGGAGACAAACCTGATTATTATTCTTATGAAGAAATCTCACCTTATTAACTACATGGAAGGCCTATATATAGAATATTCTCATTAGAATAGAATAGAATATGTAGTGGGTTTGAGGCTTTAAAGATCTGGTTCATTTAGGCCTTTTATAAACGGTCCCATTGTGTTCCCTTATTCTCTAAACTTTTCTTTCTAGGAAAGAAACTTTTCGAAGTCCCACAGCCTTACTAAAGGTCAGGATTGATCTTGGATTAGTTTTCCTAATAACCTCTGGGTCCAGCTTACCCAAGCATAGAGAGATGTGAGATAATCACAAGTCCATGACATGTAGATGCTTTGTAGAGTGTTGTTGCCAAACATAAGGCTACAAACCCCGAAGTCATACATAACAGGAGAATATATCAAGTGCAGTTTCTGGCCCAATAAACATATTGGCCTAGCTCTCCCTTGATAAGTGCTTTTAGGTTGCCCTTGTGGGGCCCCTGTGACAAGTGCTCCATTTCCAGTGCCTTTTGTTACACGTCTGTTGGAGTCCTCAGCATAGGAGCCCTTCCTCCAGGTTCCTTTCACGGAGCCTGATGCACCATTTCCAAAGCCTTCCTTGATATGTCTCTTAGAGTCCCAATTAAAGGCGCATTCCCTTTAGGTTCCCCTTATGGGCCTCTATATAGAGAGAGATTCACCGTTTCCAGAGCCTTCTTTTACCTATCATTTAGAGTCCCCAGTAAAGGAGCCCTCCTTCCAGGTTCCCCTGGTAGAGCTCCCATAGCAAGAGATACACTGTTTCCAGGGCCTTCCTTTACCTATCTCTCAAATGCCCTGGTACAAGAGCCCCCCTCCAGGTTCCCCCAGCAGGGCCCCTATGGAGAGGGCTGCCCATTTCCAGAGCCTTCTTTTACATATCTCTCAGAGTCCCCAATGAGCAAGGTCTCCTGTTAAGAATAAAATCTTACTTTGCTCTCATAGTCCCTGGTAAAGGCCCCCCCTCCATATTCCCTCCATCAGAGCCATCTATGGAGAGAGATGCCCCTTTCCAAGCCTTCTTTTACATATCTCTTTACCCCAAGAAAACAAGAACCTTGTTTTAGGCCCATAGATCCCAACCTCATTCCTCTATTCCATCTGTAAACCAGACAAGCCCTGGTACATCAAGCAGCCATACATCCAGTCCTCCCCGGATTGAAAAATAGCCATATAAAATTGCTCCAAATTATATTTAGGCTTCATGGAGTACCTTCCCATTCTAAAAATGGATTGAGACTCTTGAAGTCTACTCCATTTCCAGAGCCATTGGTTTATTAACCCATTGGCATACACAGCCGGCTGTGAGACGGTCTGAGCCATCGATGTCTTTCGCTTTTAATTCTAGCCTTCTGTCGGTAGATGGCATGACATGTCTTATACCGTTTGAAAGCTGATGAAACACTCTTTTAAAAATTAATTTTGCATGAATAAAATATAAATGTACAAAATTGCCATTTTTGCCTAAAAATTAGTATTTATAGGTGCGCCATGTCTTATAAAAAGTAGTATGCCAATGGGTTAATTAATTTATTTATTCATATCTCTTGGGAGCCCCCAGCTAAGGAGCTGTCCTACAAAGTGAGGGGAAAACAAACCGTCACTGTTCACGGAGCCCCACACGGATGGACGGAAGGCGTACATACAATGGGGTGCGGCCTGGTTCCCCAAGGGTATCATTTACAAAACTGCTCTTAGTACCTCAGTGCCATGCAGCCTTGGGCATGATATCTTTTACCTTGGCTTGGGTAGACCAGAGCCCTGTTAGCCAGTGTGTATTGCGGTAACTGTCTTTAGGGTATCCCCTCCACACCTGGTGCCACCTCCCATGTCACCCAGGGTATGGATTGCCAACGTGTCAGAGTAACCCCTCCACACCTCTCTCCTTCTATACTTAACCCTGAGGTTTGGATGAGGGGTTGGATTTATGGGAGGCCAGTATTTTCATTAACCCAATTCATGGATGAAATTAATGCCAGTTGTCAGTACATTTTCAGTCACAGTGCTGTAAAAAATATTTAATCTTGACAGAGAAGTGGTTTGAAATGGAACTGTTTGTGATATGGGAACTTCCATGGTAATATTGTTTAACGTTAATTAAAGTTTGCATTTGACTGGATGTGCAGCATGGATGGCAGAAACATGAGATGCTTAAAATTGTGGTTCAGAGGCAAAAATGGTATACGGATATTGTATTGAAAGGAGGAGCTGGTGCTGAAATTGATCTCTGAGAAAGAAGTAGTGGTGTGGACTGGTAAGGATGGTAGGGAGGCTGTAAACATAGAGAAAGCTGAGCAAATGTTCGTATACTGGTATCAGAAGGCAGGATGAAATCATAATTCAAATGTGCCTTATAAATCCTTCAAAGATATGGCCAAGTTTATTACAAATGACAGCACAGATCAGAGTGGAGTTCACAGAGGAATTAAAAAACAGTTTAAAGTTGATAAATGCTTGCTGCCATGTTGTTTGGAATATTTTGTCTACCTGTGTGCTATCTAAAAATGTAAGGATTAATATACATTGCTGAACATTGAAGCTTCAGGACTGATGCTGTGACACAATTATAGTTTGGTGTATATGCCACTTGTAGCTGGAGACTGTTCATGTTATCTCTGCCATGGAGTAGTGGAAACAGAGTTCTAGCTCATTCATTTCATTTGTTGCAACCATGCATGTAAGCAGTGTTTTTCTTTCTTCTTGTGGAGTAGTGAGCAAGCAGCGAGTTTTATTTGAAAATAAGGAGGGAAAACAACAACCAAAGCACACACAATGCTTGAAACTGTTTGTAAGATTCAGAGAGGGATGTGAGGACCTTGACAGTGATCAAGGAGTGGGTGACTGTTACCCACTTAAGCTCCAGAAACAGTTGCAGAAGTTTATGAACTGTTGGCCAGAGGCTGTTGAACAAACCTAAAAGTGATGGAAGATCAAGCACACATTAATCAGAAGACAGTTTTTTGCTCTTCGTTAAGATTTGGAAAAGAGTATGATCTGTGTGGAGTTTGTTCTGCATATTCTCACAAATGAGCAAAATGAGCACAGAGTCTCAACCTGTGAAGACTTCATCTGGACCTCTCAGACTAGTCCACACTTTCTTAATTGTATCATTATTGGAGATGAGTCTTTTGTGTTTCAGTACAACCCTGATAGAAAAGTTAGTGCATGGAGTGGAGAACAAAAGCAACACTGCAGCCCAAAAAGTTCTGCTTATGAAAGTTGAAGATTAAACAGGGTGTGATCCACAAAGAATTTTTGCTGGAAGGGAAAACATTGAACAGTGTATTATATGCACCCATGCTAATGGAAGTTGTTGAAGTAGATTTTGAGAGTGGTCATTTGCTAAGAGAAACACATTTGGTTCCTTTATCATAACAGTGTCTTTGCTCATTCTGCTATGATAGTGAAGCACCATATGATATATTGTGACATTTTAGAAATCAGTCACTTATTGTATTCACCTGACCTTGCCCCAACTAACTTTTTTTGGGTATTGCCTAAGTGAAAACTTCTTAAAGGAACAAGAAGTCGGGACATAGAGGTTATCAGGAAGAACATAGTCACTGAGTTAATTGCTGTTTAGTTGGATACCTACAGTGACTGTTTTGTGCGTCTTTTAGAAAGGTATAAAAAGTATATTGCAGTCACAATGAAGAAAAATAAATTTTTAATTTGTGTGTGTGTGTGTGTGTTTTATGTCCTGGAATAGTGTTTGACCTCATTCACAGTAGGCCTGATTGAAATTTTGTGTGTTATTTTTATAGATGTGACATGTTGTAGCTCACATTTGGTGGAAGAATGTAGATTAAGGGTATCTGAGATCAGGGTGTGCAAGAGAATATTTGAACTGTACAGAAGTTGCATGATCACAGATCTTCATAATTTGTGTTTTTCACCATGTATTATTAAAATGATCAAGTAAGTGGATGTTGAGATGGGTGGGTAATTCGTTCCCATGGTAGAGTTGAGAAATGTGTACAGAGTTCTGGTTGAATATCTGGGGGATAAAGAACTGCGTGGAAGGCATAGCTGTGTGTGTGGAAGAATGATATTAAACTAGAAGTTAAAGTCGTAGTGTGGGAGGGTGTTGCATGGATTCATTAGCTGTGTAGTGGAGTGATATGAACATGGTGCTGGAACTTTGGATTCCATAAAAGGCAAATTTCTTTGTTATTTGAATGACCCTTGTTTCTCAAGAAGGACTGCTTCTTGGAGTGAGTTAGTTGCCCCTGACCCTTACCCCTGATGGAGTAAAAAATTTTGAATATGAGGAATATCAGACTTATTTTGCTGCAGAGTCATATTATATCATAGACCTCTGCTTGTCATCATCGTTCTCACCACATAAATTAAATGGAACTAGGTAATGATATGGAGCAGAGTCCATCTTGAGAAGCTAATAGTATTTCAGATTGGCAAGAAATTCCATGTGCTGTATGGAACCCAAAGGTTTGTTACTGTGTTCAGAAGAGCCCACCACTTGTCTTCTTGAGGTACATAGTCAAGTCCTTGCCATCCCATCCTGTTTATTTTTGAAATCTCACCTTATATGTGGATTCCTTCACTTTGATGGGTAGGAAAAGGCCAGATATTTTAAATATTTGTGACAGGAGGAACTGTAAAGAGAAATTTTCAGGGTGAAAGGCAATGCCCTTTGGCTTATGCAGGGCTGCAGATGCAGTTTTTCTCTCACACTGAAAATATGTGGAAGGAAAGAGTATTGATACTTTATGCTAATCATATCTTGATGTATCTCCAAGGGTTTTTGTGATGATTGTGGTAGCAGATCTGGGATTTAATGGTGGGGGACAGTTTGAAAGGTAAATAAAGAAAAACTATATGTTATCAGATAAATTCACAGATCCTTACCAGGTTACATACTAGCTCATTTTAGTGAAAGGTAAAAGGTAAAGCAATCCCATTACAGGCCTGGACAGGCCCTGAGGGTTCCAGGAGGTTGAGGCTCCCAGATTTCAAGACAGTCGGCACATGAAGGTGGTACGGTTGTCAGCCCTATTCACTGGCCACCTTTACCCCCAGGAAATATTCCTGGTACTCGTTCCGGTTAGAGGCTGAGTTGACCTCAGGACCACAGGATTATGTCAATGAAAATTTCCAGTGACACCATCGGGAATCGAACCTGCGGCTTTCCGGCTTGTAGCATAGTGCCTCAACCAACTGCACCACCGCGTGCCCCAGCTCATTGTAGTACAAAAGAAAATTATCTTTTCAACTCGCATTTATTATCATCATTTTAAATGTTTACAACAACATTTAAGTTTGAAGGTCATTGCTAAGTATGAGGGACAGAATGAAAGTAATGCTACCTATTTTTCTGTCAGAAACTATAATTGCAGTTATCATGAAATTTACACATATCATGGGAGGATCCTTTACAAAGTTGAGATTACTTTTCCACTGAGTCTCTGTCATTATCAACACAGTTTTTCCACCTTTGTGTGAGTTGCTTTGTGCAGGTCATGAAAATTCTTTGCTGAAGCACTGCAGGGCTTGCCACCATTGTCCTTTTTACCACTGTTAAAATGGCAGACCCAGGGTCTAACTGAGCTAACATCAATGGCATGGCTGGCTGACATGTGGCTGTCAAGTTAAGTATTTGCAGCCCTCAGTCACCTGAATAGTTTCAGTAATACAGTTTTACATATACAATATATTAGATCTACAGAATGTAATATGGCAACTTTATCAGCTAAGAAAATGTTTGGAAACTTTAACTCATCACTTTTAAGATAACACACAGTAAACCAATCTTTATTTGTGCTTTGCCAAATTTAGTAATTTAGTGTGGGCCTCAGACGAGTCCTTACAAATTATGTGGCCCTTCTGTGTGATGAAGATGGCAGCCCTTATCTGTGGCATCCTCACTGTACATGCTTGTCAGATGTTGTGAATTTCTATCAGTCTGGGGCCTTCTGCAGTAAGAAAGTCAGTCACCACTCTCTTCTTATTATGTGTGTCCACAGTGTTTGCCATTTTGCAGTGCTGCTGTGTTGGATGCACATGACTGACTGGAGCACCAATGATCATGGTGGAGCTGGACAGTGTCGCTGTCCAGTGGGTAGGGCAAGAAACTGTACCCAGTGTTACATTTACAAGAAAAAAAAATATAGGAGGCTTTACTTCCTTTATGACCTTAGTATGTGCAAAATGCCAACCCTTAGACAGCTTGTGTACTGCCAGTCATGCCAATGAATGTTGCCACTGCAAGCATCCCAGTTTTTTTGATACCAACATTGGTTTCATTTGTGGCCTTTAGTAAGTGATGCCTTTTTGGTTTACCTCCATTATCCACCCTCAACTTCATGCAACCCCACAGAAAGAAACAGAGTGGTTTCATATCGGGTGACTGAGCATGCCAAGGCACTGGTTAACCTCCTTCTCTGTAGCTTTTTTCATGCCTTTTGTTCAAAAGTTCTAGTTCCACTCTGTTGAAATGTGGCAGTACTCTGTCATAAAGTAGCCACATTTATCCACATTGGCAAGAGGACTCCTGCAACTACAGCAGTAAATCATCTTCCAGAAAATGTTTGTCATACAGAGCTGTTAAATATCCCTTGATAGCATGTTGACCAGTCAGGTTGTTGCATAGTACTCCACACCATACTTCAATTAAAAATTATTGTTGGAAATGACATTGTTGTACCTAGTGTGAATTTTCTTGTGCCCAAGAGTGTGGACTTCTTACATGGGTAGGTAGTATGATATGAGGTAAATTCACCTTCATCCATGAACAGAATGTCAGGCAGCATTTTTAGCCATTATTGCAGTCATTCACAGGACCATAGATGGTTGGCATGATCTCCAAGTAAGAGGTTTTGTACCCAATTGAAATTGACGCTGACAGAAGCCATCATGGTTCAGAATTCTCCATACCTGTGTGTATGCTACACCATCATCATCATCATCATCTTCTTCTTCTTCTCCTCCTCCTCCTCCTCCTCCTCCTTATCCTCCTCATCTACCTTCTCCTCCTCCTCCTCCTCC
>Ga0268261_10004075_pt1 | contig 10883 bp, 9 predicted proteins | sample TergutNc150P1_FD_190353 | JGI IMG/M metagenome (GOLD analysis project Ga0268261, IMG submission 190353) | Nasutitermes corniger P1 segment gut microbial community from laboratory colony in Florida, USA - Nc150 P1 (SPAdes) (version 2) | ecosystem: Host-associated > Arthropoda: Insects > Digestive...
TGTCATTCCCTTACGATTTATCCAGCCTCCAAGACAAATTGCACACGATTTGCACACACTGTGCGGCGCCCACTTCTTGTCTTGGTCACCCAGTTTACACACAAAGTACAGATGGTGGGCTTTCTTGATCAGAGGCGTTATAGAACGCCTCTTTGACGCTAACGTCACTTCCCCACACATATGACAGAAGAGGTCCGCAATGTTCACACAAGAGCGAGACATCATGTCCTACACCTGAGCTGCTACAGACTGAAACTCAGGCACTGTCTGACGGCTGACGCAATGACCTTATCATGTGACCTTACTCTAGTCACAACGTTAGTCACCCGTGATTGATGACCTTATCATGTACACTAGTCACAGCGTTAGTCACCCGTGATTGTCACTTACGACTCAAACCCTAATTTGAAATCGGAACGCACTGTACATGAACGCAGCCTCCTGTATCTTCGAAACAAGAGCTAAACAACAATTCTTAATATCATATTCGTGTTCAGCACCCACGAAATAGCCATAAAAGACTTATTTCATCAATGCTAGTTTTTGACTGTAGATCAGTGTTATTAAAGTCCTGGCGTAAGCTACTTGTTTCCTCAGTTGCCCAAAGCATGTCTGTCATGAAACCTTAAAGCTACGCGCCGTTAAGTCCAAAAAGGGACACAGTTTACTGAAAACTGCCCACTTCTGTGGAACCTTTAAATAACGTAGAATAATTCATCTCTTGGTGCTGTGCTATGTAAAACTTACGCCTCCACACCAACCTGGAAAACAACTCCTTGTCGGTTGTCTTCCGCTACTGACACATCAATCAAACATCATCGGTATCTGAAGACCATTTCGATAATAGTATTTATGTCGGATCTCAAGAAAACGGCCAATTAGTAACAGTACTAAAATGCCTGATTCTGAACTGGGGGGAAAACGAAATTTCAGGCTCAGAGGGAAACTAGAAGTATAGTTCTACTCTTTCTTTAACTTTGGCACTGTATGCGGGTAAGTGGTCAAAGCCACGTCCCCGCCGCTTTACCTCCGGGAATGACCCGGTATACATTTTACAAGAGGCTGGGTTGGCTCCAGAACCGGTCTGGACGGGTGCGGAAAGTCCCCCCCCCCCACCGGGAAGGCCTGCTACATGTCCAACACATACACTAGTAGTATTTCAGTTCTTCTGTCGTTTAATTTACGGTGATGTTAATAATTCAACCTGCAAAGGGTCAAATGGTAGCATGGCTGCTCAAGTGATCAGAATTTGGAAGTGGTCACGGCCTAATACGTGGTACTACCCTGGCATTTGGTTTGGCAGACTGTAAAAAACTGCGGGAAAAAAACAAAAAAACATAAGAAGTATGAAACAAAACTAACAAATATCGAGACTCAACTTCGGACATTTTTCCTTACGCTGGAATCAACAAATGTTTTGAAAAGCTGTAATTAGTACAGCCTTTCAAAACAGTTTCAGACTGGCAAACACCGGGAACTCTACAATTGAAATGACGCTGTAAAGCCCGTGATGCCTACAGTACTGCATACGAAGTAGAACAGATATGATTCTCATGGCAGAAAACACTGTTCCCGATTTACTCACCAGATTATGAAATCCACTTGTTTACTTTCAGTTGTCTGTTCGCCTGTCAGACAACAAAAAATTGTTAGGTGACATCGCCCCGTTGTGTATTTGTCAATAAAGTGCTGCTTATCCGTCAAAACACAACACATACACGTAGACCTAGTACAACAGTCATTTATTATACACTACAACACGTTTCGGCTATCCTGATCAGCCATCATCCAGTAGATGTCGGATATACAACAAGAAATATAAAGGGAGACAGACCTCTCTTCTTCACAGTGTTATGAATTATAACAATATTAGTTTTAAACTTATTATTCTTTTTTTGGAATAATATTGTTATAATTTATAACACCGTTAAGACAGGCCTCCCTCCCTTCATATTTCTTTTTGTGTATCCGTCATCTACCTGATGATAGCTGATCTGCACAGCCGAAACACGTTGCAGTGTATAATTAAAGACTACTGTACTAGAGCTGTGTGTTGTGTTTGGTCGGAAAATTAACACCTTATTGGAAAAAACTGTTACTTCTTCATTTACTGCAATATACAAATTCTTTTTACTGTAACGGGCGCACTGTTTAGCCTACAGTAAAATCATGCTCTTATCTCGTACAGCCTTTCAGTTTCCTAACTCACCTCTGCCTTCAATAATGGAAAAGAAGAAATTTTATATAATATTTTGAGCATATACTGTATTACTTTCCTGTAACTACGCGCGGCGCGACAGCACGGATGAACCAAGGGGCCGTCTGGTGCGGATTATTTTACAGTCCTCCAGTTTCGTGGGGGGGGGGGGGCTTTTTTTGTTGCTCCTTGCTCATACCGTGGCCATTGGCTGGCAGCAATCTTAACCAAGTTAAGCCTGGAATAATGGAAAATGTATAACAGGTGTATTTTGCGACCTGACCAAGGCATTCGACTGGATTAATAATAAACTTTTATTCAAGAAATTGGAATTTTTGTGGTGTTATAAGTGTTCTCTTAAACTGGTTTAGTTCTTATCTAGATGGTAGACAGCAAAGGTTTTACCTACAGTTATTACAATTTAATCTCAAACTGGCGTAATGTGGGGTATGGTGTTCCTCAGGGATCCGTTCTTGATCCCCTGCTCTTTAGTCTATACAGCAATGATTCTCAATGTTAATAAATAAAATCTCGGATGTAATAATGTTTGCGGACGATATAAGCATACTGATTGCCTCTAATTCTCGTGATGAGCTTCTTCAAAGATTCAGTCATATTTTAAATCACATGTCTAAATGGTTCCATGCAAACCGGCTCATCCTGAATCCAACCAAAACTAAAGTTTTGAAATTTCTCCAGCTATACTACCTCATGCATTAAATCTAACCTATGCTGATAATCTTCTACTGGAAGTGGAAACCATAAATTTCTTAGGCTTGCAATTGGATAATCAGATTACTTGGAAGAGTCACATTCAAATTTTGCTCAGGAATAAGGAATAAATAAATAATAATCGAACACGACTTTATAAAGTATTCACACAACTACATGTTTCGACAGTGTGGGTTCATCATCAGGCTCATTTTTAGAACATATTAAAGGTTCTGCATTGTGGAAGTGAGATCTCAATTCTTACAAATATATTTACAATGCAGTCTTTCTTTAACACATCCAATATTCTGTAATAAAATAAGGTGATAATTAAACTGTTAATTTTTTTTAATGGCAGATGTCGGTGAAGGCTATGGGTAGTTGATTTTTGTGTTATGTCTTATTCAAAGTCGGGTACCGTGTGGCGTTACATATCTGGCGATGTATTATGGTGATAAGGTCTTGTAGGTCACTTAGGCGGTCTATGTCCTGTTAATATCGTGACTTGCTTGCTTATGAAACTAAGTTCTGCCTGCTTCCTCATGAGGTGATTATACTATATATTAAACCCTGATTCTTTAAAGCTTGTTTATTTTGCTCATATTTATTCAATAGTCAAATATGGTATAATATTCTGGGGTAAACAACGCGATGTAAATAAACTGTTTATTTTACAAAAGAGGGTTCTTAGAATAATGATAGGATTGAGCTACAGGGGTTCATGTAGGGCTTGGTTTAAACAGCTTGAGATATTAACTGTTCCATGTCTACATACGAATGTTGTCACTGGCAATGTTTGTGATCTGTAATTCCCCTTACTTTAATACTATTTTTTCTGTATATTCTAATCTTACAAGGTATAAAAATCATATTAATAAACCACTGGTTAAATTTACATCGATACAAAGGGGCACTACATAATCTGCCATTACGGTATTTAATAAATTGTTATTGGACATTGTCAACATGACAAAATGCACGTAAAAATTGCATTGAAAAAGCGTTTACTTACTCGTTTTTTATTGTGTTGACGAATTTTTAGCATTTCGGTAATGTTAGTCTATCCTTCCTGCTGTGCTTAATCAATTTTGATATGATGTATTTCTTGTATTATCTAAGGTTGTATATATTATTCTTATCTTGACATGTTTCATATCCACTGGTCGTTTGACCGATATTGGATCTACGAAATGTATCTATGCGAATGTGAATGAACAAAATAGATGAAACTGTTTTAGGAATTACAATACCCATGATGGATTCCGTGTCATGAACAGTGATAAATTCTGAGGTCGTTTTGTAACTGAAAGACTAAATATTTCGTTGCCTGTGGCAGCATTTAGGCTTACACCGACCCTAGTTTTAATGAACAGCAATTAAAATAATAACAATCCAATATTTTACGTCTGTTAAATCACTCGGACATGAAATATTGGAGCCAATAATTATAAAGTTACGAGACAGCAACGCGCAGTACGAGAAACTTACAACCATGACAACGCACAAGCTAAACATGGAGGATCAGTATTAATTTCATGTTTGATTAATCGGTTTTGTGTATGTACTGGATTAAATTTGTATATTAGTGTGCGCACATGAAAACGTCTCTCTTTTCAAATGTTATGTTCAAACTATACTTGTGCTATCTGAGCGTAAGTGCTCACATGTAGTTGATATCATTCGCTCTCGCCGAGCTCAGGATACGAATCCTTTTACAGCACGCACCATCTTCAGCATGAATTGAATATTGCTCTCGGACCTTGTCTTGTCGTTACAACATCCATTGCATGTATTAGAATATATATAAATTCTAAAATAACAGAAATGTTCCTACCTTCCCTTTTATGGTCATTACCTTCGCCTTCAAAACGTAACACCTGAAGCACAAAACACCCACACACAAACTTCCTAGACACACACACACACAAACACACTAGCTCTGATCCGTGATAGCTACGATGTCATTCCTCTTATATTACGATTCCGTCACTAACCTCCTCCCTCGCCTCCGGGTGCTTTCATAAATTTCGGCTGTTCATATACCATAACAGACGGTCAGTTCCACGGACGAAACTGTTGCAACATCAAACATACAATTATTCAGGTTGCATGTTAGACAGCTGAATGGAAAGGTAATCACTGCATCAGCATGCCGTTAAATTCCTATTTTTTAACGTTACTTTCACGCACGCGGTTGATTTTCACCTGGACGCCGATGACAGGTTAATATTAAAATGAGTGAAAAGAACAGGAATGAAAACATGGCCTGGATTAAACTATCTCAGCTGTTACGGGTCTACTGGTTACCTTACATTAGGATTTTATGGAAGGTGGTAAACGTATGTACACGTGGTATCAGACGGCATACCTTATGTGTAATGGATATGCAGCAGATATTTAGTTTGTATGACGCTTATCACCCCGGGTCATTTCCATTGAATAAACGTTGCAATATAAATACCAGTTGATGTGACTCAATCTATTTGGCTTTACATCTTTACATGAGCAATAACAAATTTAATTAGAGATTTAAAAAAAAAAGCCTGTTAGGTGTGCACTGCTGAGACATCATTTGTCTTTAACATACACCCCAATTAACCAATGTGACCCAGAATTATATGCCTTTGTGAGTTCCTCCTTGCCATATATCTTAAAAATCTAGCCACTCAAAGACACTGTTTTGGTGGACTTACGTATCACAGAAAAGTCAGTGCATTTTCATTTTGCAGCATGACTAAAACAGCCACATAGTTGTTCCATGACGAAGTTGGTCCAGTTGTGATGAAGCATGCATTAATGATGACACTTTTGTGAAGCAATAACAAATATTCCACAGGGAACCTCTGAATACAAAGTAGGAGTCCTAAAGACTATTAAACCAATGGATCTCAAACCTCTGGGAAGCAGTTAAAGTGAAGAATACCATTCCTCATCTTAGAGAACCTCTCCCCTACCCTTCCACAGTATCAAAACAACACTCTTTCTAGAATAAGCAGTCAAATGTAGTCATGCAGGTTTTGATTTGCACTGCAAACTTACTAATGCTCATTAGTATAACTGCACACTCACTAAATTACATAATGTTGCCAATCATTACACACCAGGAAACTGATACTGAAATTATTTTTTTATTTTTATGTACATTTTTTCTTTTCCTACCATCCAGGGGATACTGTAAATATGTAAGCAAATAATTGACTGATTCTAGCTATGGGACTTCATAAATTCCAACACCTAATACAAAACTCGACGTCTCTTTAGTGCCAATTATACAAGAAAAAATGCAGTATAAACCTCAAATCAGTGAAATATGTGTGTACATGTTTAGTTTCAAGAATGTGTTATTTTCACATAAATGTATAAAATAAAATCTCAGGTTTCTCCCATTGTTGTTGCATATCATTTCACCAAACATGCCAACATTTTCTCTGCTGTGTTGTTACATATCTTGGATCAACATGACACTAGTATTAAAACATGCTATTTACTGATTTGTTCATTTTCTGCAAAATACTCATATATTATAACCCCTGTTACAACAGCACATTCTAATATTTCTGTACCCTGCAGTACAGATGCATTCATCTTTTGTCAGACTGTATCATAGGCGATGCTGCCCAACAGAATTTTCGTGATGGCCATCAAAAAGCAGGCCCATCACACAAGAGTATTATTGCATTACCATCACGATCTAAAAATCATATACTTATTAAAATGAGATGCTGTTTGAAAAATCACCATTCACAACATTTCTTTCCCACATTGCACATTAACTGCTTCTTTTTTTACAAGCTGAAATTTTAAATTTGGAACTTCATGCTTCAAAGCCTAACACTGGTTCATTTCCTGCATAATTTTGTGCTTCTTTCTCAACAAGCAAAAATTTGACTTGAAACTTCATGCTTCAGAGCCTAAAACAGGTTTATTTCCTGCCTAATAAGACACCAGCCCTATTATTAACAATTATTTTTTGTGGCCCATGCTTATTTTTCCTTTGTTTTGAAAGTACTCTCGTGCTCCTTTCATTTGCTCCCCTTCTTATTCCCTTAAACTTTATCATCCTATGTGACAATATGCTGGTCTGTGAAACGTGCTGGCAAATGGTCTAACATGCCATATGCTGGTCCCATATACATACATACATGCATAACATACATACAAGATTTCACTAACATAAATCCTTACAGTACATTGACATAGGATATAAAGCATGTCATAAGAATAAATCTGACTGAAGACAATCACTAGTCACACAACAAACAGCTTCACGTAAGCATAAATATGGTCAAAAACCAGATACATAAAAACACTATAATATTAAAAAGCAGTTAAAAGATCTGGTATAAAACACTAATGGTATTGATGATTATTAAAAATTTCATAACCCCCAATCAGGCCTCATATCAATTAGAATATTAAGGGTTTAAATATTCTTCAATTGAGTAGAAGGCTTTGTCAGTTAAATACTTCTTCAGATTTGATACAAAACATTTTTTCCTGAGAACCGACTCAGCAATATAATCTGTCAATTTGTTGAAGATTTTTATGCTACCATTGTATGCTCCTTTCATGTATATTGTAAGGGTGGTTGATGGTTCATGTAATTGTAATTTATTTCTTGCATGAAAACCATAAATTGTAGAATTAAATGTATAAAGTTCCAAATTCTGTGACAAGAACCTCATTAGGGATATTATGTATTGCACAGACAAGGTTAATAATTCTGTTCACTGAAATAAAGGGTTACATGATGTTCTAGAGTTTGAACCAGTCATAATTCTAATCATCCTTTTCTGTTGTAGGAAGGCATTTATCTATCTACCTAGTTTCCCCAGAATACCATGTATGCCATATTCCACTGCAGCATGAAAGTATGCAAAATAAATCATTCTGAGAGTGGACATGTTATTGTAAGAGTACATAGATCTAACAACAAAACGTGCACTACTCAGTTTAGGTGAAATTTTATAACTATGGTTCTTCCAGTTTATATGTTAAGTTCTTACCCTAGGAAATTTAGTATTAGTAGATTCTTTAATTGAATTATTTTAACAGTTAATCAGAAATGGTAATGTTTTGAGCTGAATTTGACGATGTTCATATTACTGATATTTAAAGATAAACCATATACTAAAAACCGTTCACTCATGTAGTCCAGTGTAATCTTAGCTTTATTTGTAACTCATGAATACTCTTATCACTGATTAATACACTTGGGTCAAATGCATAAACTATCAGTTTAGTGGTGCAATATAATCCATATATTTTTTTTTTTTCTGTGATGCTGCGACCCAACGCGGGCCATGGCCTCCTCATTCTTGAGGTTTCTAGATCACACACAATGACGCACCATAGTCAGTAGGACTCCTCTGGACGAGTGATCAGCTTGTCGCAGAGACCTCTACCTGACAACACACAACACTCACAACAGACAAACATCCATGCCCCCAGAGGGATTCAAACCCATGATCTCAGCAGGCGAGCGGCCGCAGACCTACGCCTTAGACCATGCGGCCACTGGGACTGGCGATATAATCCATATGGGTGATCATTTTTATAAATCAAGAACAATGGTCCCAAGATTGACCCCTGGGGAACCACTCAGATTATGGTTACACAACTGGAAAAACTGGGAACTGTGGAAATTGAAAGTTCACAATAAGTGGAAAACCTCTGGCCAGCACAAGATATGCTTGGCATTGAAAACTGTCGGCTGAAGGTTCATCAGAGATTACTGTCTCAAAGAAGATATATTTATTGTAAAACATGAGTCTCATACACACACGAAACAAATATTAACCCTTTAAATGCTGAATTAAATCCCATCTGCTATTTGCTGGCATTATTAGGAGCTCACCATTTTCTCCATGTTAGTAGGATAAGGGTTAATATCAGACCAGAAAAACTGTAATTGTAAGACTATTAAAACTATTCCAATACTCACCTGCCATCTTTGTGACTCTGTGTTGGACCACTGGGCAGAAAAAAATAGCCATGTGTATTCCATCAAGAACAATACCACTATCTTTCCACTAACAATTCTGTTCAACATAATAATACACATTCTCCACTCAGGGACGACAGGGAACTGCACAGTGATAGCCTGCAAAACAGAATGTAGAGTGTGGCATAGATGAAAGTGAAGAGATTCTTCCCAAAAACAAGGTTCAGTAGCATTTCCACTCATTGCTCTCACGTGTCCTGGGGTCCCTGCACTGGTAGAATGTTCAAACCATTTTGGAAGTAATATGCCAATGCTGGTGGAGTAATGGTTCCTAGAAGCATAAACCTTAAGAGGTAGTTTATTTTGCATAACAGTGTGAATAAACCCTTCACAAGTATAGATCCTTATGACTGTAACAGAAGCCAATCTTAGTGACAGCAGAGTACCTTCACACATCAGTAGAACAGGGCTTCATATCTGTGAGTAGTATAATGGATTGCTTCACCACTTTTAAGGCAGTTCAGCAAGGCATATAAACTTTCAAGGTATTTTCTGCAGTTCCTACATTAAAAATAGGTCTAAATTTCCTGGACCTTGCCCCATTCTTGGTAATCTGCCATCATTCACTTGTCTTGCTGCCTTTAAATGAATAGTGGACTTCCAAAATTCATTGGTCAACATGTTGTTTCTGTCATTCAAATGTAGTTTTTTTTTCTCTCTCTCCCTCCCCCTGGTTATCTGAAATAACAGAAGAAACAAACTGTTACATACTCTTCATAAAGAAAAATCCAACAAGAAGATGCAAAAATATATCAAAATTTTATTATTCCATATTTATATGAAGCTCAACATGTTTCAGGCAACACACCGCCCATCATCAGGAGCTAAAAACTGCACTGGCAGCCTCTGGTTTTTCATATGTGGGAGGTTGTTGGATGTCCAACAACCTTCCACATATGAAAAACCAGAGGCTACCAGTGCAGTTTTAGGTTCCTGATGATGGGCGGTGTGTTGCCTGAAATATGGTGAGCTTCATATAAATATGGAATAATAAAATTTTGATACATTGTTGCATCTTGTTGGATTTTTCTTTATGAATTTTACTATGATGCACTGATCCATGAACATCAAGTTACATACTGTTACAGAACATGTGTTGTAACATGGGACAACTTATAACCATATGGTGTACCTAATAATGCTTATGTGTTTTCAGTAACACCCACTTTGTAATAAATAATCATATCTATATACCACATATACAAAGGAGGCACACTTAAAAGTAGTCCATTATCCTGCATCTATAGGAGATGCTGTAAGTGCACTCCCCTACATGCCAACACTGCCAAGCAGATATCAGGCAGTTCATTGCCAGAAACCAGAGATCCCTCTCTTGAATGACCACCATTTCCTCCTAAGATGTTTTATTTCAATGTGGCAAGTGTTGGAGGGTTGTGATAAACCTTGTGGTTCAATGCTGCTCACAGGTAAATGTCACAGGCAGACAGATCTAGAGATACTGCAGCCCACAGGCATTTGCTCATCACATGATCTTCACCAAAGTATACCTGCATGTATGCCCAACCTCTTGAACATGTATGGGACAGAGCACCATCATGCTGGGAAAAACAATCCAGGCTCTCAATTCCCATCAGAAATAAAACTCACCCCATATTCATGAGTATTCAGTAGTGTTAACTGTGATGTGGAAAAAAATGGACCCTAACTATTTGATCACCTAACAAAGCACATAAAACTCCCACTTTCTGGTCATGGATGGGTTCCTCATCAATAATGCAATGTTTCCTGAGGTTCAATATGGACTGTTCTGAATGTTCTCGTCTGTCGCGTAATTTTGCGATGGGTCCACAGATTCCAGTAACCATTCACATTAACCCTTAGGTTACTAATGTCATATATATATGGAGCACCTATTCTTGATGTTTCTAGATCACACACGACGACGCAGCACAGTCGGTAGGACTCCTCTGGACGAGTGATCAGCTCGTCGCAGAGACCTCTACCTGACAA
>Ga0268261_10004076_pt1 | contig 10882 bp, 2 predicted proteins | sample TergutNc150P1_FD_190353 | JGI IMG/M metagenome (GOLD analysis project Ga0268261, IMG submission 190353) | Nasutitermes corniger P1 segment gut microbial community from laboratory colony in Florida, USA - Nc150 P1 (SPAdes) (version 2) | ecosystem: Host-associated > Arthropoda: Insects > Digestive...
ACTCGTCCAGAGGAGTCCTACCGACTGTGCTGCGTCGTTGTGTGTGATCTAGAAACATCAAGAATAGGTGCTCCATATATATATGACATTAGTAGCCTAATGGTTAATGATTTAACCCTTATCCTGCCAACGCGGAGAAAATGGTGAGCTAATAATGCCAGCAAATAGCAGATAGGATTTAATTCGGGCTTTAAAGGGTTAATTGAAATGTTATGGACACTAAGTCAAATTTTGTTTTTATCATCTAACATAAAAATGCTTGGATGACATTTTTTTATTCAGGGTTCAGCTTCTTTCCATATATGACAGGGTAGAAAAAAAGAGCTATATCAAACTGGGAAAGGCATGATTTTGGTTCTGGTTAAAAAACTCTTTTTGTTTCTTTATCTTGTAAGTTAATGAAATAGAATGTAAATATGAATACATAGCAGTTACAAAGTCATGAAATCAGTCAACGAACTAGATCAGTTGACATGTGGTACCTAATGCAGTTCTGACTCACAGTTCTACCAAAAATGTATCATTCTAAAACTTACACAACCAATTTTCTATATGCCAATTAATAAAGAGGTTTGCACGCCTACAACAAATAGTTAACAGTGTGAACAAAAGAACTACACATCCATGGAACTCATAACAGCCACCTCTCATTTGCCCTCTATTTCAAATAACATTAACAAATGAACAAATTCACAATTCCCTCTTTTCATCAATTGGTACAAAAACACAATAAATTCATATAAACTGTGTATTATATACACAGAGTGCTTCTTCTATTGCTCCCCAGAGAACGGCAGCTTTATGGCATAAAACGCCTGCATGTGCTGTGATATCTTAAGATATCTGTGGTATTCAGGCCAGCAATAACAGAAATGCACTGTATATATCCAAACATAAATATTAAACAGCACACATAATTAGTGTTTGTTTTTGCCTTGGTTTCCATCTACATAATGATAGAACATACTTCTTTACTGTGTCAGTCTTGTGAATTTATATTCCTAATGACTAACACAATATCTATACTGCCACAGCATTACATACAAATCGCTTTATGAGCTAAAGTTTAACTAAGTATTAAGACCATGGCACTCACAGCCCATTTTTACACTATACACCCCACAAGGTCACCTTGCAACCAATAACAAAGCGATGATCATGGAAACCTGAGCACAAGTATAAAGTCTGTGTAGTCCTGCACAATGACATTGCGTACCCTCATCCCTTGCAATACCATCCCTAAACACATCAGAAGCACCCACATGTCTCATATAAACCATTCAAACTGCAAAAACCTTTCTCACTCATTTTATATACAGGACTCGCTGCTTTATAACGCAATGGTGCTTAGCTAATAACTTTACGTCCACGATACAATTACAGCAAGATGAAAGGACATACGGACACCGTACTAAAAACAGCTACATATGACATGGAAAATAAGTTTCAAATTAATATTATTTACAACAAAATTTAGGTGCTTGAAGGACAGGAGGAGGCTGCCTTCCAGAGTGTGCATGCACAAATGTCAGCCTCCCCATAACAATTACTACACCCCTGCCGCCAACCAGATCAGACATGGAGAGGACAGACAAGTGGACAAAAGACTTCATATACAAAAAGACAAAATGGGGTCTCTTAAATGTCTTGTGCACTGCCCAAACACATTTGAGAAATTCGAATGTTTTTGTCTGATGTATGACCAGCATTTTGACCAACTTCACAAACACATCTCACAAGCAAATCAAGACCCTATTCTCAAACACAACTGACAGAGCATGACTGCTCTGTAAAATGTAAGAGACACACCCATCCCACCACATGCATCACAACTGTTAGGGCTGATTTATCAGTCTTGAAATTATCGCCTGGTTCATTACAAAGACATAACTGTTCTTAGTGATGCTGTGGAGTGCACCATAACAAATGTCATAGATGCCATACTGACATTCCTGCAGGAAAAAAATACACTCTAGGTGTCACTGTTTTAAAATATGTCCATAAAAGTGTTACATTTAGTGTGATTTCACACCACCTGCTGAAAGAGGTGCACTACAACATTCAATGTACAGTATTCCCTGATGGTATCTTAGGTTTCTAATGGCTACAATACTTTTTAGGTTTTGATATCTAAGGCTAGTTTATTTTCATAAATTTTGGTGATTATTAATTTTGTGAGAAATAAACATTTTCAAATTACAATGCTAAAAATGTGTTTGTAAAAGTGAGCAGGTCTAAACTAGTTCAGCATTTACACCAGGCTTACACAGCATCATATAATGCAAACCCTCCATAAATCATACACATTCACATAAAGTTCTGGTGACTACCATTCTCTCTACTTGTTATTCAATCACTGAACACAATCTAGAATCTTTAATTAATTCATTGTAGCGTGTACTGATTAAGTATCTTGCCATAAATATATAAAATTCTGTTGTTCTTCAGTCAGCTGATCCAAGAAAGAATAAAAAATATTATTCATGAGAATCCACATATTTTCTGTTGTTCACATTTACTTTGGATAATGCAAGTTTTTAGTGACAATGAGCCAAAAATTATACCCTTTTCTTGTACCTACACTAAAGTGTGTTCATTTCCTGCATGACTAATCACACAGCAATTGACCCATTCACATCACAGCACTGATAGGATGTTACAAACTTTGTCATGAACTGAAATGTATGTCTTAACACCAATGATATGATATCCAAACACCAGTATCTTCTTCCACTCTCAAAAGCCAAAGATTCATTAACAGACAAAACCATCAAATAATATATTGACTCAAATAAATTCAAGTCTGAAATCTTCAGTTAAGCAAATGCATGTAATAATGGTACTTTGTTGCAGCCTTTACACCCACAGCATTCTTAAGAACAACTTTAATTGAAGACATACCACATGCAACACATATTTGCAACAACAAATTATATGTACAACTTCCTAACACCAGCCTACTCTCCTATTTCAACTACCACTTGCTGTAGAAAAAAGGAACTTTTATAAAGGGAGGTGTATTTAAGTACAGGCAAATCAATCACACTACTCAAGTCGTTTCATAACATTCACCTCATATGTGATTTAGGTATAAACAAACTAACAGAAAATCCAATGGAGAAGAAATACGGTGTAATTAGACACACCACAAAAATTTATGTAATCAAATGCAATGTTTATGGCAAAAGGCAATCAACAAAAATGAAAGATAATGTTCAAATTTAATGTGACACAAATTATATTCATCAGTTATTTTTTAATGAAACGTCAAATTCAATGAAAAGAGTTGTCCATTTACAGATATTTGAAAAGCACAAATGTTGAAACAGAAAGAAAAATGTGGTAGAAAAGTGGGTGCCTGTTCATAATAAACCAAAATAACAATTCCACAGAAAATCATCATAGCTTTCTTTTATGCTGCACAAAAAGTAACCCGATTTTTTGCTCATAAATATGACAATGGGTATCTCATACATAAAGTATATTTATAAAATTAATCAACTCTTTCCTGAACTAAAACAGTTCAGTAAACTATCACAAAAAACACAGATAAAATTTTAATAGTGTCATAAAATTTGGATACCATGACCATGACACAACAGGACTACTTTAGACTTCAATTTGTAATTTATAGAACATAAAATAACCTCAAAACTACAACCAAGTAGACAAGCAGCCATATTGAATGGCTGTGTGCCAGTTTACAGTGGATCAATAAGTATACCTGCCAGACAGTAAGGTTATGTTCTAAACTTGATGTATGGAACTGCACTTAAAACACTCAGTTAAATATACTGTGTTTACTAGAACAACACTAGCATAGTTAACCACTTCACAACACATAAAACAGAAAACAACACAAGTATTCCACCTTTCTCATAAACATGCCAACCACAACATCACATGTGCAACAGTTTCTAATTTCTAGGTGCCATCCCATTTAAAAAACACTATATATATGCAAGTTGTAAAATAAAAAAACACATTTGTGAACTGGACAATACAAAAAGCAACAAAAGCAAGCCATAAAACATAACACCACATATTAAAAGTGTTTTGGCACAAGGATTAAATTGCACTATAAAAAGAAAAGATATCATCATTTCTTTACTTCACTGATGGTCTGAAAACCATTGTCTCAATACATTAAACTTGCAACTGATTTCACCCCTGCCAAAACACTGCCAATATATAAACTGCATCATACGTCTACTAAGCGGCTTTTCTATAACACAGCTATGATGAAGGAAACATACCGGGTATGGGAGCAACACTTCTCGGTTTTCATCCATGTTGGTGATTTCAAATGTTGGTGGCTGGGGGAATAGTCCTTTTCCTGGATATGAGGTACTACGACGGAACTTGACTGGAGAAATGACCATTGCTGAGTGCTGATGATTAAATGTTGGACTAGGTTTCCGGTTACCTATATTTCCCATATTTCCCATTGTTTGAAGTGGATTCAGGTTTGGCACAGATCTTCCTCTATTCCATGGAGACAAACCTTGCATGTTGGCTTGATTCTGTGGACCTGCTGACCATGTGTTCTGCTGCGTACTAGACCATGATGTGTAGCCCTTGTTAGGCATGAACATGTTCTGGGGATTTTGTTGCTGAATGTGACGAGACAGATTGTGTGGAAAATTGTGGGTAGCCGTAATTGCGCGCCGTTGAGGTGGTTGCCCTTGGGATTGAGGTAATCCGGCAATTTGAGGGCCTAAACTAGTATTATATAGAGGATTTGGATTAGTTGGAGGAAAATTTTGAAACGCTAGAGTTCCATTTACAGCAGGTACATTTAAACTGTGCAAAAGACCTTCTTCCATGGGCCCTGAAGACCACAGGCTAGCTGTGGAAGTGTTACTAGAATTAATCACATTAAGACTAGGCTCTGATACATTAAATCCAGTCCCTAACTGTAGGGGAGTTGTAACTGCTGGACCAATTTGCCCCTGTTCATTCGGCTTGTCAGTCTGTACGCCACTTCCAATATTTCCCGACGAACTGTCATCTTCTTTGGCTTTCACATTTTGGTCTCCATTCACGTCAGAATTTGGAGACAGCTGCTGTTGTGATTTTACAGCTGATTTCTCGATCAGAAGTTCATCTTGCATTGCTGTATGTTGATGTGATGAAATGGTATCCGGCACAGACGTAGGTGTGGTAAAAAACAAAGATGAGCTATTAGTTGAACTTGCTGGAAATTCCACTGAAGAAACAGATCCAACGCTAGAATTGACACTAAACTTGAAATCCCCCATTTAGAGCTTGTTGCTGCGTGTAGTTTTGATATCCGGGGGGGAGGGGGAACAATCCTGTACTCTCACACGCACACGACCTGCATCTGCTACACAAGACCACCTTTGCCGACCGCTGGTGACGAGACTTTTGCTCTGCTCGTTGAGCATTCCAACTTTTATCTTCAGATGGAAGCACCAACACGTCCATTCATATCACAGAGTACGTGATTAACATGCTACCCATGATTGTCTGTTCTTCTGCCATCTATGAACGTGATTTCGACAAACGGCAGAGGTAGCCTGGTTGGTTAGGGGGCTACCTGTTATTCAAACTGCGCCATTGCTTTCGGACTCGTATAGCGTCCTCCAATTATTGAAAAAGTTCTTAAAAGTGTGGGAAAAAATGCAGTACTATGGAACAATGTTGATTATTGATACAACCGTGGTCTGCAAATTCCCTTAACATTTGCAAGCCTCACTGCAGTGGCCTGAGTCAGAAACCATGAGTCCAGATGGGATTTGTATCGAATTAAGTGGAAAGTAGGATTGGGACAGCTTTTTCTCCAAGCCCTTCGGTTTTCCCGTCATTATTATTCCATGAATATACCATACTCATATTTCATTTGTTTACTACAGGTGCTATGGAACTTCAGCAACTGAATGCCCTAGGAAACTTAGCACTTCTCCCCCTGTCACAGCACAGCTGATTTTTGTTGATGCATTAACCTTACAAGGAAGAAAAGAACGTGAGACTTCTACCCTTGCTTACCATTTTAGGATATCTGCCAGCCAATGACAATACCAAAGGAAATGTTTCTTACTCTTGTTGCAAATCAAAAATTTTATTAAACAGCTAAGAAATCAGTTTGTAGATGATGCCAAATGATAATTGGTGGGGTAAAATCAAATATTCACAAGACAAAAACCGCAAATATTATTCAAGCCAATGAACATTTTCAGTATATCCTGTAATGTAGGTACATGAACTGCACTCTAAACAATGTCTGTGTTTTCACTATGATTCCATCTAACCAGGTAGTAAACACACCAATGAACACAATGTTTGCAAGTAGCAGAAAGGCTGTAGCCTGCTGAGCCTGAAATTATCTCCCTGTGTAATGTTACAGCTTAATTTCAATAAAGAAACTCAAACAAAGTGAAAACATCTAAATTTTAAATCATGTATTGACCACAATAAACAAAAATTCAATAATGTCATAATATATTTCCTTTATTGGTGCCTATGTTAATAATGCACAATACAGATTTTAAATCAAAAACTCAAGAATTTTACAAGCAAAGTTTAAACTAAGTAAATCACAAGGTCACACTAACTAAATCAAACAACAAAATTACTTCATACATATCAATGCAATTTCCTATCAGTGTTGTGTCACAGATCAGCTACAAAGGTATAATACTGTATTGAAGCATCTGACTTAATAAAAACTGAGACTCCCAGTGACTCAGTTTTAAAACCCTTTTAAGTGTTTAGTAGAAGAAAAAGAACGTTCAGTCTTCAAACGGAAGTTTTTGCAGCCACTCTGCTCTTCACATCTTCATAGGATGGCAAAGACTGTAATGTAATATTTTTAATAACCATAGAGTGAAAACTGTAGTGGATCCACAAATCACTCAACGAATATTTTCCAGAACATACACTGTGCATTATCATCAAGTGCCTATGAGTCCAAGAAAATATACAAATTACATACCACATGTTGATAAATTAGAAAATAGCAGTGACAATAACAAAGAGATCCACACTACATTACAGATGTAAGAGCAAGGCCCACATTTGCTTCATATTTGAATCTTACAGATTAAAAGATTTTGATGCCTTTCTTCCATATATTTCACACTTATTCCACTACAAGTTCCAATAACATAGCAACTGATTTATACAGTGCAAATGTGAACTGAAAGTTTGCATTTTGGGTCAGCCACGCTTGACATAAGGACACTTTTACCAGAGTCTGTACACAAAGAAATTTTCACTGTGTTTATTAAAGGCACCTCAGAATTAATCTATATGCAGTAAAAGCCACATTTATAACTATATATTGTAAATTGCTTTGTGATGAGATAAAACCAGTTAACTAATTAATAAATTAGCTTGTTAATTAATTAAACATAAACATTAACAACAACCGTACATGCTTTTATTTACAGTAGTAAGCAAGCATGCAAAAAAAAATCTTTTGTTATGTTATAATGACATTCAGATGTGTTACTTTGAAACCAGTTCATATGCCATGAAATGTATGCTTTGTCCCCATCTTCATAGTGTGTTGAGCATTCCCATGCATGATGATGCAATTAAAGTTTAAGTCCCTGCAGCCTCAGCAAATCAATCAGATATTCTGATTAACCAAATAATAGGCACTGAAATAAATGCAAGGCCAAGAGAAGGGGCAGCATCATTCCTGACAAAAATGGACCATTTCAGATATATCTTTCCACAGAGCATCCCAAAGCAAATGCTACTATACATCACCAGTCTTGTGAGAAAAAAAGACACCCGCCACAATACAGGTAATGAGTAAATATTAATTCACATGTAAGTAATCTGCACTGATAATAGGTACTTTCTTCGTGAACAGAATAACAGTTATGTATATACAGTATACATTATACAGAACTAGGTAGGGCCTCCATACTATATTCAGTTGAATGGATAATAACTACAAAATTTTGGCCACAATTTTTTGATATTTGGTTGGCCGTGCATCATAGTGTAACTTATTTATTATTTCCAACTTGATACACAAATCTCTTGTTCGTTTACACAAATTACATTAAATTAGATGCCTCTACATGTTTCGAGCGCACTCCGCCCATCATCAGGAGGTCAACGACATAAACTGTACGTATGCAGCCCCTGGTATCGTCACTCTCTGCAAGTGACTGTCTTGTGCAACCGCTAAGGAAGGAGCAGTTGCACAAGACAGTCGCTTGCAGAGAGTGACGATACCAGGGGCTGCACACGTACAGTTTACGTCATTGACCTCCTGATGATGGGCGGAGTGCGCTCGAAACATGTAGAGGAATCTAATTTAATGTAATTTGTGTAAACAAACAAGAGATTTGTGTATCTAGTTGGAAATAATAAATAAGTTTGGCCACAATGTTTCTGCAAAAATCCAAACACAAATATTTTTAAAGCTAGTTTATATATGTGGTGGCTAGAGCAGTTACAAAATTACAGCCACCGTGTTCCTCAAATCTGAAAATACAGTATTATCATTGGAAAAAATATAACATATGTTTAAAAAGAGTTTATATAAGTTGTGGCTAGGGATACGAAATCCACACTGTAGTTTAGAAAATTATTTGAAAGTTCCATGACTCTCAAAAGATTCTGTTACATTTTTGCAAAATGTATATATGTATACATCCAAGATAAGGTTGATACCGAACATGTAAAATTTTATGTCATTTAATGACAAACTACATTAATAAAAGCTATATAAAGTATTTTGATATCTCAATTATAATGTCACTTTCAGGTTCAATACATAATACCCAACTTTCAAATTGCCCACATAAAAACTCATGTTTATGCATGGGGAAAATATCTGAAAAAGACTCAAAGACAATATGTAAATCTTTGTAAAAGTTTTCCAAGCTGTTGAAAGAAAACTGTCATCTGGGATATGATGCCTCATAGTTTGGTGGATAGATATCAACACCAAGGAATTTCTTGCATATATCCCTTATACTCTGAAGAGAGAAGCAGCATTTTCATCTAACTTACAAAGCACCATGTCCCTTAAGACAGAATTCACCACAGTCACCATCATGTAAACTTCAGACCTCACACATTAGTTTTCATGAGAGTAATCATAAAGAATACTGTACTGTGGCAGAAACAGAAGATTTTTACCTGACTTCAAGACTGCACATCCTCAAATCTCAAATATCTCTAATTGTTGACCTATAAACAATATTTCATAAGCTCTTAAAGAAACGTTAATAGTATAACTGCATACAAAACTTTATATTCCTAGCTCCAGTAGTTCCTTTGCTAACACAGCTTAAGCAAAGGCGAAATTAAAATGTTGCATAGCTGCAATACTGTGCCACAAAACACAGTAAATCCAAGACTTTATGTTCACACATTTTTCTTTAGGCACTTTTTGTATGGTCCTGGCCAGGTGCCCCTAACAACAATGTTTCCAGGATTTTACACCTTCCTCTATATCATGACATTTAGGTTGCCCCCACAGAAAACATAAAATCGGGGTTTTACAATAATTCCCTTCACAAAAGTTGCATAATTAAAAAAAAACACTTGCTTTCTGATACTTCAGCACCCTAAAGTATGTGATGCTGGTACTATTCTCACTTCACATCTTTGTGAATTAGACACATTGTTGTTGTTGATTGTAGGAAATAGAGAAGTATGAGTGATAAGTGTCAGCTAACCTTCTGAGGTAAATTTTGATATCAAACTTAATAAAAACCTCTTTCTCAAAAGTTTATAGCATGGTCATCTCTTAAGCCTATTTTCCTTCACTTAAGTAAAGTAGACTAAAAACACATAAGTACCACTCAAAAGTGAAGACAACATTATTACATTAAGATGCATCAGAGAAACAGGGTACTGCTTTTAGCCAAAAACATCAGCTAAGTGTGACAGGAAGTTAGGATAAATTCCGATTCCCCATGATCATTTCTACATGCTTCTTTACATGCAGCTTACAACAAAGGATTGAGTCATGCAGTAGGCATTATTCAGTCCAAGTAACTCTTCTGTCACAACTGTTATGGGTTAGTGTTCTACATATGTAATGGCTGCTGGTCCTTGATCATGTTGTTAGGACCCACGTACCTCCCACAGGCTGGAATCCCAACTTGGAAACAAGGCAGTAAAGCTGATAGGTTCATCACCCTGCTTCACTGTGAAGATGAGTGTCAGTTCATAGCTTCTGTCAGTGGGATCACTTTTCAGATACTCCTAGAATTTAACACAATTATAATTTATACATTACATGACACAGAGAAACTGTACATCATGGTCCAGTGATTGGCATTCCTCTACATATATGGGATGCCACAGGTTCAAATCTCAGCCCACAGACTAGCTGTCATAATTATATCACCATACTTCCTCCTATGTATACAGAACCCATGCGGCAGCAGAAGAAAATGTATAGGAAACAGTGGAAGACTACTTGAAGTTGGAACTACCAAATATAGACACAACACAACCATGGGAGAAATGTGAAAGTAAAGAATAGTGCAATGCACCATTGTATAAAGATCATTCACACAGAAAAACATGTTCACTTGGAAAATCAAGGGGTCGGTATTCATCATAAAATAACCAGCCAAGTTTGCATGTGTGTTCCAGACAACCCCCTGACCTATGAGATATGAAGTAATAATATAATGAAACTATAACAAAAACCGGTGCTGGGCCACGCTAGACATTGACTGCTAAGTGTGCTAGTCTAGCATACAGTAGGTGTCAGTTCAATGCTAAACAGAAGTAATTTTAAAACATCTTAGTTTTAGACAGAATTCACAAGACCCACTTTCTTACTGGATGGATTTACCATCATGATCAACCAATTACAAGTAATGAAGAATGTATCAACAAACAAACAGATGGACGGCAGCAGCGGCAGAGGCTGCGG
>Ga0268261_10004077_pt1 | contig 10882 bp, 2 predicted proteins | sample TergutNc150P1_FD_190353 | JGI IMG/M metagenome (GOLD analysis project Ga0268261, IMG submission 190353) | Nasutitermes corniger P1 segment gut microbial community from laboratory colony in Florida, USA - Nc150 P1 (SPAdes) (version 2) | ecosystem: Host-associated > Arthropoda: Insects > Digestive...
TGTCCTCGAGACCACGAGTGGGTGACGCGCACCCAGATACTTTCAGGCGCTGGGTTGATCCAGAACGCGACAGGGTGCACCATCACTACCGGTGAGATAACGACGCTCCCGGAGCTACACGGCGTCGCGCACGCCAGCCTCGTCGCCCCGTCAGTCTACGTGCCAGACATCTCGCCAGTACTGGCAAAACATGAGCTCCCCCGTGTGGGAGAGGCGCTCGCGTCAGGGGTCAACGACCTGGACCTGGTTGAGGACCGTCTCGAGTCTCAACAGAAGTGGCTCGATGTGGACACGTTGGTCCATATCCAGAAGACCGCCCCCTGTCGCGAAACGTCGCCCGACCTGGCTGTGGTGGTCTCTGCAGCCTCCGGCGCGCTCGCAGTCCTGCTGGCGTTGGAGATGTTTCTACACACGAAACTCCAGCGTGCTGCCTCATGCCGCCGGCGCATCAGTGAGGCCACAGAAGACAATACACCCCGGTCACCGACGCACCCCGTTCCGGATTCAGCCATCCCGACGGTCAACGCTTATGTGGAACCACGAGATGACAGTGTAACCTTCGCTGCATATGCACTTCCGTGCAAAAACTAAAACCCAAACTCCGCTACCAACTACCAGCGCAAGTCGCTGACTCGACAAATTTCGGTTACCAGCTCTACACGGCCTCGAACAGGCGCGCCAAGGTCGCTGACTGAACAAAATGCCAGTCACATCCGGTCTGCGCACTACCGTAGCATTGGCGCCGATGCACTGGACAACAATGTGAAGCCATGTGTAGATGTATATTTGTTTTTTTGTGCGATTCCTGATACATTGTGATGTAATGTGTATCTCGTTACGTTTAGGATTATGTTGTTGTTTGGTTCATTTTCCTTTGTTAGGTTGTATGTATTTTGTTACGCTTGAGGGTTAAGGTTAACCCCTGGTAATTGTGTTTTACATTAGATAACGAAATTTCGGGCTAATCTGTGTCTTACACCGAAATTCCGTTTTAAAATGGGGCAAGCTGTAATGTTCAAAATTACAGGTTATTACCTTGGTCTGATAAACTCGAAACTTGTTGCTCAACGCTTGCCCCAGTTACGAAGTACAGAATGAAGGAAGTTACAGTCGTCTTGCCCAACAGTTTCTTCGTGTCAGCACGACCCAGTTACAACCTGTGTATGCCATATTAGGAAAAACCTGGCATCCGTCAGCAAAAACCCCTTATTTAAACCCTCGGCGCAGCGGCACGATTCATTCGAAAACCAGCCTCAACGAATCCACGTCAGTTTTGGCGTGCGTCAGATTACTTATTAACATCACCGGCGTAGTGCTCGAGAGGAGAACATATTAGTTAAACATTACTGGCTAACAGTACAGAATGGTTCTGTACACTACGATTCTGCTGATCATTCAAGGTGAGTCCTTTTGACTACGTTTGCAAATTAACTCAAGAGGCGATTATTTGAAACCCCCCCAAAGGGAAAGGCGATTATTCGGGTGTAACTAATTATTATCCATACAGTTTACATTGAACTATCCAAATTGTATATCTTGTATATTGAGTGTGTAAATATATATGTCCATAGTTATAGGACATACGAGTCGTTCGATTGGACATACCCTCCCCCTGCATCCGTCTGATTTTCGTACATAGGTACGTGGTGGCAGCTACCCCGACTTACGGTCACGCAGTTTAACGACGGTGCCCGTAAGTCCAACCCCAGTACTGTCGACGGTTAGTTCGAACCCCAGGCAGTACACATTTAGTGACTGCGGTGGTTCTCGAACCCCGGGTAATTACAGAATTGCTGACAGCGGTGTTCCTCTCGAACCCGGGTCGGTACATTTGTAGAACATATTCCGCACAGTTAAGATTCTATTCGTTCGTAATTACATGAATTTCAAGACTTTTCGAGAACATATAAACTAACTTGATCATTTCTGGCGAATGGTGGCTTCAGTCTTTGTGGAGCATAGATATGTTGGAGGTTGAGCACGAAAATACAATCGATTTGATGTGGTAAATGAATCATCATTATTAAGGTACATGTCGAACGTCATAAAATATTTTATTCAGTTAGCTAAGGTAATAATTGGTGTTAATTTTTTGCAAAGATTTATTTAGTTCGAGCTCTTATACACGAATTTCTTAGTTGACGTATTTCATATTACCATATGAAATGCAGCACAGATATTGCGATGAGCGAACATCATTAGTCTTTTTATGTCGTTTGTTGCAACCCTTGCTTCTAATACACATAAGCTAAATGTGTCCGTCGCTCCCTTGACATAGATTTGTAGCAAGAATCAGAACCCTAAATGGCGTTGAAGGGGTAAGGTCTTCAATATTACAGAACAGTATTCTCGACAAATAATTCCAACTTTCGCCGCTGGGAGCTCTGGCGTCTATGCGTACTTAGAGGTGCCTGGCAAGGAAAGTGGGAAGTACTAAGGACTTGCACAGGTTTCAGCTTGTCAGATCCGTAACGTTCTCCTGCCTGGGCTTTTCGTCATGCCTAACAGGGCTGAGTTATATACTAATGAATGAACCTATGTGCAAGTTATGTTTAGACCTATAATCAGATCAGATAAGAAGTATGTCGAACGACTATACACAATTTTCATCACTTTGTGTGAGATATTTTTCCATGCCTTCTACGTCACAGACATGCGATATGACACGATTTCTGTCTGTTTTATTAAGTCATGTTTGTAGCTAATTATTAGTGCAGGTAAGCTACATGTCATTCGTAATTATACTAATTTCATCACTTATCGAATGTATTGTTTCATGACTAACGTCTATAACGTCTATATGTAGATAGAATGCAATTAAACGTATTTGATCACTTGTAGAGCCAAATGTTTCGAACTCATATTCAGCACATATAAGGTATAAACACAAAAGAATGAATACCAGTTGCTTCAGTAGATCCAATTCTAGTTTTAGTCCCATATTCTGTATAGCGACGCTGCATGTTCTTCGCATATAAACGAATTTCATCACTTGGTACGAGTCATGATCCAAGCGGATACATGGCAGAGATAGTCTGTAGGTCGAGCACACAGACACGAAATACTTAGTTCGAACCAATACAGGTTCGGAGATCTAGAAACATTTACTTAAATGGCGTGAAAGTGGTCATTTATGGAAGATTACAGGACAGCCTTCTCGACAAATAGTTCCATCTTTCGCCGCTAGGATCTCAGCCTGCTTTGCATATATGGAGGCATCTAGTGACCGAAGTGGGAACAACTATGAACTTGCCCAAGCTGCAGCGTTTCATATCCGTATCTTTTCCTCACTGGCCTTTTCTTCATGCCAAACTGGCCTAATTAATGTACCCAAACGTGCATACGCTATACTCGTATTTCATAATTTAGCGCGAGTCATGTTTTGAGTTGAGATAGGGTAAAGATAGGATGTGGGTTGAGGGCAAATTCGCAAAATTCAGAATTTTGTGCAAGTTATGTTTAGACCTATAATCAGAACAGATAAGGCGTATGTCGTATGTAAATAAACAAATTTTATTACTTCAAGTGAAATTTTCCAGGTATTATTCGTCTCGGATCGGCTGTATGTCAAGTGTCAAAACACGTCTTGCTTTTGTTGGAGTAAATCAAATTTATAGCCCATATTCAGGACAGTTAATTTGCCATTCGTTAGTAATTGTACGAATTTCAAGACTTTTAAAGAAGAAATAAACGAATTTGATCATTTCGTGCGAATGGTGGCTTCAGTCTATATGGAGCATAAATATGCTGGAGGTTGAGCACGAAAGTAAAAATGATTTGATGTGGCACATGCATCATCACTATTAAGCTGCATGTCGAACGCATTAAAAGGTTTTATTCAGTTAGCTCAAGTAATAATTGGTGTTCATTCCTTGCAAAGATATATTTAGGTCGAGCTGTTATGCAGGAATTTCTCAGTTGGAGCATTTCATATTACGATATGAAATGCAGCACAGATAACTTGATGGTCGAACTTCATTAGACTTTTTGTCTCGTTTGTTGCAACTCTTGCATCTAATGCACATAAGCTATATGTAACCGTCGCTTCCTTGACATAGATATGTAGCGAGAATCAGATCCCTAAATGGCGTGGAAGGTATAAGGTCTATAACATTACAGGAGAGCCTTCTCTACAAAGAGTTCGAAATTTCGCTGCTAGGGGCTCTGGCGTCTAGGCGTACTTGGAGGCGCCTGAGAAGGAAAGTGAGAACTACTAAGAACTTGCCCTGGTTGCAGGTTTGTCAGATCCGTAACGTTCTCCTGACTGGGCTTTTCGTCATGCCTAACTGGGCTGACTTATATACTAATGAATGAACCTAAATGTCGAGCCCCATTACATAGTGCGAATCATGTTTCGAGCTCAAATACTGCACAGATAGGCTGTATGTCGCGTGCAAACACCCGAATTTCAGAACTATTTGCAAGTTATGTTTAGACCTATAATCAGATCAGATAAGAAGTATGTCGAACGCCTAAACACAATTTTCATCACTTTGTGTGAGATTGTTTTCCATGCCTTCTATGTCACAGACTTGCGTTATGACACCATTTCTTTCAATTGAATTAAGTCTAGTTTGTAGCTAATTATCGGTGCACGTAAGCTAAAAGTTGTTCGTAATTATATCAATTTCATCACTTAACGCCATTAAAAGTATTTGATCACTTGCAGAGCCAAATGTTTCGAACTCATATTCAGTACATATAAGGTATAAACACTAAAAAATAAATACAATTTGCTTAAGTAAATTCAATTCTAGTTTCAATACCATATTCTGTATAGCTACGCTGCATGTCGTTCGCATATAAACGAATTTCATCACTTGGCACGAGTCATGATCCAAGCGCATACATGGCAGTGATAGTCTGTAGGTCGAACACACAGATACGAAATACTTAGTTCGAACCAATACAGGTTCGGAGATCCAGAAACAGTTACATAAATGGCGTGAAAGTGGTCATTTATGGCAGATTAAATGACAGCCTTCTCGACAAATAGTTCCATTCTTCGCCGCTAGGATCTCTGCCTGCTTTGCATATATGGAGGCATCTGGTGTCGAAAGTGGGAACTACTAAGAACTTGCCCAAGCTGCAGCGTGTCATATCCGTATCTTTTCCTGACTGGCCTTTTCTTCATGCCAAACTGGCCTAATGAATGTACCCAAACGTTCATACGCTAACCTCGTATTTCAAAATATAGCGCGAGTCATGTTTTGAGTTGAGATAGTGTACAGATAGGATGTAGGTCGAGGGCAAATTCACAAAATTCAGAATTTTGTGGAAGTTATGTTTAGACCTATAATCATATCAGGAAAGAAGTATTTCGAACGCCTATACACAATTTTCATCACTTTCTGTGAAACATTTTTCCATGCCTACTTCGTCACAGATATGCGTTATGACTCAATTCTGTCAGTTTCATTAAGTCATGTTTGTAGCTATTTATCAGTGCAGGTAAGCTACAAGTCGTTCGAAATTATACCAATTACATCACTTATCGGATGTATTGTTTCAAGACTAACGTCTGTATGTAGATAGAATGCCATTTAACGTATTTGATCACGAGTACAGCCAAATGTTTCGAACTCATATTCAGCACATATAAGGTATAAACACAAAAGAATAAATACCAGTTACTTCAGTAGATTCAATTCTAGTTTTAGTCCCATATTCTGTATAGCGACGCCGCATGTCGTTCGCATATAAACGAATTTCATCACTTGGCACGAGTCATGATCCTAGCGCATACATGGCAGTGATAGTCTGTAGGTCGAGCACACAGACACGAAGTACTTAGTACGAACCAATACAGGTTCGGAGATCCAGAAACAATTACTTAAGTTTCGTGAAAGTGGTCGTTTATGGAAGATTACAGGACAGCCTTCTCGACAAATAGTTCCATCTTTCACCGCTAGGATCTCTGCCTCCTTTGCATATTTGGAGGCATCTGGTGACGAAAGTGGGAACTACTAAGAACTTGCCCAAGCTGCAGCGTGTCATTTCCGTATCTTTTCCTGACTGGCCTCTTCTTCATGTCGAACTGGCCTAATGAATGTACCCAAACGTTCATACGCTATCCTCGCATTTCATCATTTAGCGAGAGTCATGTTTTGAGTTGAGATAGTGTACAGGTAGGATGTAGGTCGAGGGCAAAGTCACAAATTTCAGAATTTTGTGCAAGTTATGTTTAGACCTATAACCAGAACAGATAAGACGTATGTCGTATGTAAATACACATACTTCATTATTTCAAGTGCAATTTTCCAGGCATTATTCGTCTCTGATCGGCTGTATGTCAAGTGTCAAAACACGTCTTGCTTTAGTTGGAATAAGTCAAATTTGTAGCCCACATTCAGCACAGTTAAATTGCCATTCGTACGTAATTATACGAATTTCAAGACTTTTCCAGAACAAATAAACGAATTTGGTAATTTCATGCGAATGGTGGCTACAGTCTTTATGGAGCATAGATATGCTGGAGGTTGAGCACGAAAGAAAACATGATTTGATGTGGCACATGCATCATCACTATTAAGCTGCATGTCGGACGTAATAAAACGTTTTATTCAGTTAGCTCAGGTAATAATTGGCGTTCATTCTTTGCAAAGATATAATTAGGTCGAGCTCTTGTACAGGAATTTCTCAGTTGGCGCATTTCATATTACGATATGAAATGCAGCACAGATAACGTGATGGGCGAACATCCTTAGTCTTTTTATGTCGTTTGTTGCAACTCATGCATCTAATAAACATAAGCTAAATGTGTCCGTCAGTCCCTTGACATAGATATGTAGCGAGAAACAGATCCATAAATGGCGTGGAAGGGATAAGGTCTTTAACATTACAGGACAGCCTTCTCTACAAATAGTTCCAACTTTCGCCGCTAGGGGCTATGGCGTCTAGGCGTACTTTGAGGCGCCTTGCAAGGAAAGTGGGCACTACTAAGAACTTGCCCAGGTTGCAGCTTGTCAGATCCGTATCGTTCCCCTCACTGGGCTTTTCGTCATGCCTAACTGGGCATTGTTATATTCTAATGAATGTAACTAAATGTCGAGCCCCACTACCTAACGCGAATCATGTTTCGAGCTCAAATACTGCACAGATAGGCTGTATGTCGCGTTCAAATAGCCGAATTTCAGAACTATGTGCAAGTTATGTTTAGACCTATATTCAGATCAGATAAGAGTTATGTCGAACGCCTAAACAAAATTTTTATCTCTTTGTGTGAGACATTTTTCCATGCCTTCTACGTCACGGACTTGCGTTATGACACGATTTCTGTCAGTTGGATTAAGTCGTGTTATTAGCTAATTATCCGTGCACGTGAGCTAAATTTTTTCGTAATTATACCAATTTCATCACTTATTGAATGTATTGTTTCAAGACACACGTCTATAACGTCTTTATTAACGCCATTAAATGTATTTGATCACTTGTAGAGCCAAATGTTTCGAACTCATATTCAGCACATAAGGTATAAACACTAAAGAATAAATACCAGTTGCTTCAGTAGGTTCAATTCTAGTTTCAGTCCCATATTCTGCATAGCTTCGCTGCATGTCTTTCGCATATAAACGAATTTCATCACTTTGCACGAGTCATGATCCAAGCGTAAACATGGCAGAGATAGTCTGTAGGTCGAGCAAAGTCACGAAATACATAGTTCGAACCTATAAGGGTTTGGAGATACAGAAACAGTTACTTAAATGGCGCGAGAGTGGTCATTTATGGAAGATTACAGGACAGTCTTCTCGACAAATAGTTCCATCTTTCTCCGCTAGGATCTCTGCCTGCTTTTCATATATGGAGGCACATGGCGACAAAAGTGGAAACTACTTAGAACATGCACAGGCTGCAGCGAGTCATATCCATAACTTTTTCTGAGTGGGCTGTTCTTCATGCCGAACTGGCCTAATGAATGTACACAAACGTGGATACGATATTCTTGTATTTAATCATTTAGCGCGAGCCATGTTTTGAGGGGAGATAGTGTTCACATAGGATGTAGGTCCAGTGCAAATTCACAAAATTCAGAATGTTGTGGAAGTTATGTTTAGACCTATAATCAGAACAGATAAGACGTATGTCGGATGTAAATAAACAAATTTCATTACTTCAAGTGCAATGTTCCAGGGATTTATCGTCTCTGATCAGCTGTATGTCAAGTGTCAAAACACTTCTTTGCTTTGGTTAGATTAAGTCAAGTATGTAGCCCATATTCAGCACAGTTAAGATGATATTAGTTCGTAATTACATGCATTTCAAGACTTTCGAGAACATATAAACGAACTTGATCATTTCGTGCGAATGGTGGCTTCAGTCTTTGTGGAGCATAGATATGTTGGAAGTTGAGCACGAAAGTGCAAACGATTTGATGTTGTACACGAATCATCATTATTAAGCTACATGTCGAACGTCATAAAACGTTTTATTCAGTTAGCTAAGGTAATAATTTTTGTTAATTTTTTGCAAAGATTTATTTAGTTTGAGCTCCTACACGAATTTCTCAGTTGGCGTATTTCATATTACGATATGAAATGCAGCACAGATATTGCGATGGGCGAACATCATTAGCCTTTTTATGTCGTTTGTTGCAACTCATGCTTCTAATACACATAAGCTAAATGTGTCCGTCGCTTCCTTGACATAGATTTGTAGCAAGAATCAGATCCCTAAATGGCGTTGAAGGGGTAATGTCTTCAATATTACAGGACAACATTCTCGACAAATAGTATCAACTTTTGCCGCTAGGAGCTCTGGCGCCTAGGCGTACTTAGAGGCGACTGGCAAGGAAAGTGGGAACCACCAAGGACTTGCCCAAGTTGCAGCTTGTCAGATCCGTAACGTTCTCCTGACTGGGCTTTTCGTCATGCCTAACTGGGCTGAGTTATATACTAATGAATGAACCTAAATGTCGAGGCCCATCACTTAGCGCGAGTCATGTTTCGAGCTCAAATACTGCACAGATAGGCTGTATGTCGCGTGCAAACTCCCGAATTTCAGAACTATGTGAAAGTTATGTTTAGACCTATAATCATATCAGATAAGAAGAATGTCGAACGCCTATACACAATTTTCATCACTTTGGGTGAGACATTTTTCCATGCCTTCTACGTCACAGACATGCGTTATGACACGATTTCTCTCAGTTTTATTACGTCATGTTTGTAGCTAATTATCAGTGCAGATAAACTACAAGTCGTTTGTAATTATACCAGTTTTATCACTTATCGAATGCATTGTTACAAGACTAACGTCTATAACGTCGGTTATGTAGACAGAATGCAATGAGACGTATTTGATCACTTGTAGAACCAAATGTTTCGAACCTGATATTCAGCACATATAAGGTATAAACACAAAAGAATAAATACCAGTTGCTTCAGTAGGTTCAATTCTAGTTTTAGTCCTATATTCTGTATAGCGACGCCCCATGTCGTTCGCATATAAACGAATTTCATCACTTGGCACGAGTCAAGATCAAAGTGAATACATGGCAGAGATAGTCTGTAGGTCGAGCACACTGACACGAAATACTTAGTTCGAACCAATACAAGTTCGGTGATCTAGAAACAGTTACTTAAATGGCGTGAAAGTGGTCATTTATGGAAGATTACAGGACAGCCTTCTCGACAATTACTACCATCTTTCACCGCTAGCATCTCTGCCTGCATTGCATATATGGAGGCATCTGGTGACGAAAGTGGGATCTACTAAGAACTTGCCCAAACTGCAGCGTGCCATATCCGTATCTTTTCCTGACTGGCCTTTTCTTCATGCCGAACTGGCCACTGAATGTACCCAAACGTTCATACGCTATACTCGTATTTCATAATTTAGCGCGTGTCATGTTTTGAGTTGAGAAAGGGTACAGATAGGATGTAGTTCGAGGGCAAATTCACAAAATTCAGAATTTTGTGCAAGTTATGTTTAGACCTTTAATCAGAACAGATAAAACTTATGCCGTATGTAAATACACAAAATTCATTACTTCAAGTGAAATTTTCCAGGCATTATTCGTCTCTGATCGGCTGTATTTCAAGTGCCAGAACACGTCTTACTTTAGTTGGAGTAAGTCAAATTTGTAGCCAGTATTTAGCACAGTTAAGTTGCCATTCATTCCTAATTATAAGAATTTCAAGACTTCTCCAGAACAAATAAACGAATTTGATCATTTCGTGGGAATGGTGCCTTTAGTCTTTACGGAGCATATATATGCTGGAGGTTGAGCACGAAAGTAAACATGATTTGATGTGGCACATGCATCATCACTATTAAGCTGCATGTCGAACGTAATAAAACGTTTTATTCACTTAGCTCAGGTAATAATTGTTCATTCTTTGCAAAGATATATTTAGGTCGAGCTCTTATACAGGAATTTCTCAGTTGGCGCATTTAATATTAAGATATGAAATGCAGCACAGATAACTTGATGTGCGAACTTCATTAGTCTTTTTATGTCGTTTGTTGCAATTCATGCATCTAATACACATAAGCTAAATGTGTCCGTCGCTCCCTTGAGATAGATATGTAGCGAGATTCAGATCCCTAAATGGTGTGGAAGGGATGAGGTCTTTAACATTACAGGACAGCCTTCTCTACAAATAGTTCCAACTTTCGCCGCTAGGATCTCTGGCGTCTAAGCGTACTTGGAGGCGCCTGGCAAGGAAAGTGGGCACTACTAAGAACTTGCCCAGGTTGCGGCTTGTCAGATCCGTAACGTTCTCCCGACTGGGCTTTTCGTCATGCCTAACTGGGCTGAGTTATATACTAATGAATGAACCTAAATGTCGAGCCCCATTACCTAGCGCGAATCATGTTTCGAGCTCAAATACTGCACAGATAGGCTGTATGTCGCGTGCAAACACCCGAATTTCAGAACTAT
>Ga0268261_10004078_pt1 | contig 10880 bp, 4 predicted proteins | sample TergutNc150P1_FD_190353 | JGI IMG/M metagenome (GOLD analysis project Ga0268261, IMG submission 190353) | Nasutitermes corniger P1 segment gut microbial community from laboratory colony in Florida, USA - Nc150 P1 (SPAdes) (version 2) | ecosystem: Host-associated > Arthropoda: Insects > Digestive...
ACAGACACCACAATCAACTACACCTCCAACCACCCCACTGATCACAAAATGGCAGCCTACCGCTACTTGATCAACAGGATGTCGTCACTCCCACTCTCAGATGAAAAGAGAAAGGCAGAATGGCAAAATATACGAACCACAGCAAACAACAATAAATTCCCCATCCACCTCATAACCAAACTGAGAACACAAATACAACGTAAAACCCAAACGAACAGAGCCAACAACAATGACAACAACAAGTGGGCCACCTTCACCTACTACAGCCCCAAAGTCAGAATGATCACTAACCTCTTCAAACAAACTGACATAAAGATAGCCTTCAAAAGCACAAACACACTACAACAATTGATCAAACCCAAATCCCAGAATACCACACAGGAACATGACAAAAGTGGCATATACAAAATGACCTGTAAAACATGCAACAAAGTGTACATAGGCCAAACCAGTAGAAATCTGACAATTAGATACCGGGAACACATATGGTACATAAAAACGACAACCCACAATCCGCTTATGCACTTCGCATATTACAAGACAGACACGAATATGGTCCCCTCAAAGATACTATGACACTACTCAAACCAATCCACAAACCCTCCATGCTAATTCCCTATGAACAACTGCTAATCCAAACTTTCCATCAAAACGGGACCCTCATCCCCAAACAAAACTGCAACGAACAAAACCCATTATTTCGGTTAGCCACCGAACACACCCTCATGTAATCAACCCCCCATAATTACACTTTCCACACGACTCACACAAACCAGATCTGACCAGTCACACAGGACCCTTACATAACTACCTAAACCCAACCGATCAATACATTCCACAAGACTCGCTCACACTAGTCCTGATCAGACCACATTGGAAGGAAGTAGCTGCACCAGTATGTGAGTAATTTATTAACAAAAACTGTCCATTGCATCTTCCTATTACGCTTTAACTATCTATTGTACAAAAAGTTTTTAACTTGTAAATTGTAACCACTAGATATGCAGACAACAACAGATATGTAAACATATAGCCAAAAATTACTATCTACAGTAACAAAGAAACACAATGTTAGATTACTCTAGTTAATTTTTAACTTTGCATTTTACAGTATGACCTATACCAGAGGTAGCAGTTACAGTTTTTAGTACTCCTGATGATGGGTGCTGTGACACCCAAAACATGTAGAGTGACTTTGCAGTGAATAAATGTCTGCGTACTGTTGCATCAAGTTGGATCCTTTTATTAACATTGAATCATGATGCACGGAACCATGAATCTAAAACATATACAGCAAATTATAAGGTTAAATTATTCAGCCCCCAAATTTGTAGAGGACATAGTAAACGGGGAAAAAAACAATTAGCTTGTGGTTAGTTGATTTGAGGGAAATACCGATGTTATGGAGTGAGCAATTGGAAAAGTTTTGCGGGTTAGCATCTTCAATTACACACATCTATTTTTTTTTTAACTTTATTAGTCCCGATGCGTTCCATGACTAACATAAAATATATATGTTCATCCAACACATCTACAACCTTTTACAAAGAATTCACAGGCTACATGTTTCGGCCAACCTGGGCCATCATCAGGCCTTACACATGAACCTGTTCATATGTAAGGTCTGATGATGGCCCAGGTGGGCCAAAACATGTAGCCTGTGGATGCTTTGTAAAAGGTTGTAGATATGATGGATGAATGTATATATTTTATGTTACACACATCTACTACAACAGAACTTAACATAGAGAAAAACATCATGAAAACACAAAAAAATATAGGAAAATCTATGGGGAAAAAAATTCAAGAATTGAAAGGGGAAGTCCAGTTAGCAGTATTGCAACTGATATAGAGGAGTCAAGGACCTCTGATATGATATACAGGAAATATTGAGGAAGTTAATGATAGTCTTGAAGTGAAAGAGCAAAAAGTGACACTTGATAAAGCCACAGATACAGAAACTGACAGTAAATAATATAAGGATATTAATAAAGATAGCAGAAATCTTGACATTTATCAATCTATATGTGAAATCAGTGAAGGAGCTCAAAATGCTTCAACAGAACAACAGCCAAATGCCTCTGATAATTTTCCTTCCACTGAAATAAAACCATATCTTGATAACAGATCTGGCAATGCTGCTGCTGGAAAAAGATCAACAAAAGTAATGAAGCAAAGAGAAGCAAATAATGGCTGGTATTGTTGGTGCAGCATTATTTGTTGTTGTACCTTGTGCATTGAAAATCCACGTCAAAGCAGTAGTGGTCGTTGGAATAGTTCGATTAGGTTGATAGGTCTTGGGCTCTACAGTACTCTAAAGCCTAACATAAAGCTAGAAATAGTGTAAGACATAAAACAGCCCAAATGTTCAGTCTACTTTGTGTCCAACATAAAAAAACAGCATATCGAAAAGGATACAAATGTCAGGCAAAATGTTTAAAAATGTAAGATAAGATAAAATCTTTAAAAGAATCTTTATATTACTAGGTATCACTTGATAAATAAAACAGTTCCTTCTGCTATTCCTCCTTCATTTTGGACAATGATATTTTAGATATGTTTCAAGTAATTACCACATTATTATCAGTATTAGGACTGCTGACACTAACAGGCTTACAAGCACCAATTAAAATTCTTAAATCTTCATCACTCAGGTAACTAAATATTTTTTCCGTACAGTCATGTGGTAACCGAGCAAAGTTGTTAAAGAGAAAATGGAAGATTTTATTACCTTGTTCCAGCAACTCTTTCCTTCTTTCCCCCTTTCTGAAATTACTATTTACCATACTAGCATATATTGGAAATTTTACTTTATAATCATCTGATCTTAAGATCTGCACTATACTTTCATTTCCTGCATACATTGCTGACTGACTTGTATCTTTGGTCAAGATGTCATAAAATGAGACATTAGCATTACCAACATTCTCACTCTTCATGCTTGCTATTTCTTCCTCACATTCATTCTGAAAATCACTTACTTCATCATTGCCACTAACTGACAGCAAATTTTTTTTACTTAAAAATAAATTTGCGGTTTTCATCTTAACCATGTGATGTTTCAGAATCTCAACAATGCGTTCACAAGTACTGAAGCCATGACAAAGATCATCAAAATCATCATCATAACGGTCACCTGTAATATTAAATCTCCGGATGCCACGGCCATGATGAAAATAACCATCAGAATCATGATCATAATAATCATTATGATCATGATAATAATAATCATCATGATCATGATCATAATAATCATCATGATCATGATAATAATAATCAGAACCATAACTGCGAGCTTTATCATAAAATGACTGAACACCAGCCATAGCAAAATCAAGTGGTGTTTCATATTTTTTACTCATAATATTAATATCAGATCCATGTTCTAGAAGAGCTTCAACAATTTGTTGATCCCCTTCCTTACAAGCAATGTGAAGTGCTGTTCTACCATCCCCATCTTTAGAATCAATGTTGGCACCGAATTTTAAGAGACGGTTGACAATTTTTAGATGACCTTTTTCAGCAGCAAAGTGAAGTGCTGTTTTACCATATTCAGCATTAGAATTAAAGCTGGCACCCAATTTTAAGTGAACCTTGTCAACTTTAACTGTGCAGTTAACATCTGCATTATGTTCCAAAAGAGCCTCAACGACTTTCACATATCCTTCACGAGTAGCAGCATGAAGCGTTGTTATACCTTCTTCAGATTGAGCATTTACATTAGCTCCTCTACTTAAAAGCAATTTGGCAATTTCTCCCTTAACATTAATATTTGGTTCTTTATGATGAAATCCAAAAAAATTTCCATCTTTGCAAGCACTAAAATGCAATGCAGTTCTTCCATATTCATCACTAGTGTTAACATCAGCACCGTGTTCTAAAAGAACTTCAACAATTTCTCTGCATTCATTCAAAACAGCAATATTCAGTGGTTCAGGATTATTTTTTAGATTTGCTTTATTAGTTAAAAGTAGCCTGATAATTTTTAAATCAGCATTCTCAGTAGCATAAACTATTGGAGTTTTTCCATTTTCATCTTCAGCATTTACATCAGCTCCATAGTTTATCAATAGTTTGGCTACTTCCTCCTGTTTCTTTATGGTTGCAACATGTAAAGGCATATAACCTTTTGCAGATGTTAATTTGAATAACATATTAACATCAGTACTGTATTGTAAGAGTTCTTCAATAATTTTCAAATATTCTTTCTCAAGAGCAGCATGCAGCAATTCACAACTATTTACATCTTCAGGATTGACAGTAAAACCATACCGAAGCAGGTTTTCGACAATCTTGCCATACACTTTTCCATAGCCATGCACTGCAACATTAAGAGCGCTCCTGTTACTTTTGTTATTCACATCAGGACAATGCTTTAAAATATGTTCAATAATTACTGAACATCCTTTTTCAACAGCAAAGTGTAGTACAGTTTTACCACCCTTATCTTGAGCATCAACATTAGCTCCACATTCTAAAACTAGCCATACAACTTTTTCAAGTCCTTCTTCAACAGCAAAGTGTAATATACTTTTACCATCCTTATCTTGAGCATCAACATTAGCTCCACATTCTAATAGGAGCATAACAACTTTTTCAAGTTGTTCTTCAACAGCAAAGTGTAATGCACTTTTACCATCCTTATCTTGAGCATCAACATTAGCTCCGCATTCTAAAAGTAGCTTAACAAATTTTTCATGTCTGTTTTCAACAGCAAAGTGCAGTACAGTTTTACCATTCATGTCTTGAGCATCAAAATTAGCTCCACATTCTGAAAGTAGCTTAACAACTTTTTCAAATCTTTTTTCAACAGCAAAGTGCAGTACAGTTTTACCATCCTTGTCTTGAGCATCAACATTGGCTCCACATTGTAAAAGTAGCTTAACAACTTCTTCATGTCCTTTTTCAGCAGCAAAGTGTAGTATAGTTTTACCACCCTTATCTTGAGGATTAACATTAGCTCCACATTCTAAAAGTAGCTTAACAAATTCTTCATGTCCTTTTTCAGCAGCACAGTGTAGTACAGTTTTACCATCCTTATCTTCAGGATTAACTTTAGCTCCACATTCTAAAAGTAGCTTAACAACTTCTTCATGTCCTTTTTCAGCAGCAAAGTGTAGTACAGTTTTACCATCCTTACCTTGAGCATTAACATTAGCTCCACACTCTAAAAGCAGCTTAACAACTTCTTCATGACCTTCTTTAACAGCAAGGCACAGTGGTGTGTAACCTTCCCGATATGTAGATGTATATGCAGAATTAACATAAGCTCCATGTTGTAAAAGATGCTCAGTAATTTGTAAATACCCTCTCTCCGCTGCGATATGAATATAAGTTCTACCATCTTCCCCCTTAACATCAAATTTTGCAACTCTACTCAATAGCAATTTGATAATTTCTTCACTACATCCTTCAAGAGCAAGGTGCAAAGGAGTTATATTGTTACTGTCTGTAGGGTTAACATATGCTCCCTGGCTTAGAAGTAATTCAATAATTTCCATTTTCTTACTTTTAACTGCATTGTGAAGTGGAGTAATACCATACTGATTTTCAGCATTAATTTTAGCACCTTTATCTAGAAGCATCTGAACAATCTCTATGTCACCATTTATAGCAGCATAATGAAGTGGAGTATCAGTAGGTTTTATTTTTCTGCCATGAACTCTGGAACCAAGTCTTAAAAGTAGCTTAGCAACCTCTGTACGTTTATGCTGAACAGCCTCACGAAGTAAAACATATCCTTTTGACCATTCTTGTAAGTAAGATGGACCATAAGAACTAATTAACTCTCTTACTCTTTCTAGTCTTCCTGCACGAACTGCACAAATTAAACTAGGGCTTGGATGGTGATCACCTGACATGATTACTCACCCCCTAAATTAGAACAAATGAATTAAACCACAGTTTGTTCAGTTATTTCAGTTAATAGAATATGTTTTGGTTTGTTTTTACTTAATTTCAATAATTCAAAATTTTAATAATACATTAGCCTACACAGATAATACATTATGTACAATATGTAACATGTGTTAATTCCATCATAATATATTTATATTTTGCAATGCTTCCCTTTCTATAGTAAGTTCAGTTGTTCCAGGACAAGAGGCTGTTCAATAGAATGTTTTCATTTGGCAGTCCTGACAGTTCTTAATGAGGTCAGCGACTGAAGAATGGCTAAAATGCCACTTACGAGGTGAGGAGTGGAAACCCGTGAATCGGTGGTATCTGGAACGAAACAGAAAATGCCTTCATTTCAACAAAGAACATGTGAAGATGGGTTATATTGGCTGGAACTACCGACTGCCTATGAACCAAATGCGCAAAAACAATCACCTTAACAATAATGGGGTGGTGCGATAAACCTTCTCCTGCTTGAATGAGGAATCCCGATTTACCACAATATCGAACACGTAACCAATTCACTCCATAAGGATAAGAGAGTAGCCGGACTCGTCACGGGAAGGAAGTTGATTTGGTGTTGCTATTGCTCTAGTGGTATGACGTCACAGGAAGGGGAGTGTGCGGCCAGGGGGAGGGAAGAGCGTGACCGTGATGGAGGGAATTGCAGGAGGGGCATGAATTTGGGAACGTGGTAATAAAAAAAAAACTAGCTCAAAACTCTAACCTAAAAGTGGTCACTGAAGAACGGCCGATTAGTGGTACGTGGTAATAAAAAAATTAGCTCAAAACTATGGTCACTGAAGAACGGCCGATTAGTGGTACGTGGTAATAAAAAAAAAACTAGCTCAAAACTATGGTCACTGAAGAACGGCCGATTAGTAGTACGTGGTTAAAAAAAGCTAGCACCGAACCCTAACCTAAAGATGGTCACAATAGGACCACGGAATATCTCGACCACATGATTCACAATGCATCGTTTTCCGAAGCAAGCCGATTTCTTTTAGAAATTCAATGGCCATATCATGGTCAATGAATAACATACAGAAAAACAGCCTGTTTGGACCACCGTCTGCCCTCACCAACCGACGTCCGTGAGAAAACCTCGGCACTTTCTGCATACTCCGCACGTGTTCTTCGTACTTTGAAACAACTTCCAAAATAAGCACCACCATGGTAATACCAGAACTGTTGAATGTAAAAAGGAGAAACGCTACCACACTACTTTGCCGCTCAAGGTACGCTACCACACTACTTTCCCGCTCAAGACGGCAAAAGGATGCGTGTTGCATTGTGGTTGCGTGTTGGCTATTGGCTACTTGCATTGCGTGTGTTTCATGGAAAAGGCGGAAACATGGGTGAACGGAAAACCTGAAGCAAGGATATGTGTCGGTGATCGAAAGACATGAGTACCAATACTGCAGTGGTTCCGCCGGAACAACCTCTTGGTCACGCCCTAAGAGAAGAGAGTCAATGCATATTCTTGGCATTTCCCATACTACTCCAGAGGAAAGTTCGATCTCACATTATTGCGTTGCATTATCCAAAATCCATACAATTCATAGATAGCACATATTCCGTACACCGTGCAGTACTACAACCTGGCACAACACGTAATTGGCTACCCGATAGAAACCCCTTGAGGAAAGCTTCCTTTCCTTGAGTAAAAAATTATACTTAACTACTCATTCCTAACCAGGTAAACCGACCAATTTGTCACTAACCATTCTTCTGCAAATTGTAATCTTGAAAGAAGGTGGAGAGACAAACCTTCGGTCCGGAAGCGAAGCTTAGTTCCGCCACTTAACACCAGAACTCAAGCCACGTACCATATTTCATTAAAGACGCTTATCAGCTGTACATCGTTGCAGTCTTATGAATAAATCACAGTACGCAAACATAAAATAAAATTAACACATCTGCAGCTCTACAGGGAAGCGTTGCACGGAACCTGTAATGACGGCGACGGATTCCGTTCCCGTATATGATTTTGTTCCCCTCGTCAGCCGGACCACGGATTACTACAGTGCAGATTGACAACTTCATGGAAACGTAAAATTACAGCGCCCCAAGGAGCCACGACGTCCTTAGGTAGCCGGCATGGCTCTGTAGCATGCTCCTGGTGGTAGTTTTTCGAACTATGTAGCACGACATTGGTAAAGCAGCCTCCTGCCATTCCATTAACCCCCCCAACCCCCTCCGCCGAAACTCTAGTTGTTCTAAAGAACATAATTTTCACAATTATTACAAAACTTCTTCTTCTTCTTCTTCTTCTTCTTCTTAAGGCGCTACAACTTCAAAGAAGTTTTGGCCTCCTCAACGAATTCATTCCATTTGGGCCGGTTTCTGATGCAGTCCTTCCAATTTATTTCCATTTTCGTTATATCACTTTTTACATCATCCTCCCGCCTATTTTTAGGTCTTCCTAGCGATATGGTTAACGTGGGTGTCCACTCATATACTTTTTTTTTACCATGCTGTTGTCTGGCACACGATGTACGTGTCCAAACCAAGCCAATCTTTGTGCTTTCATATAGTTTATAATGATTTTGTTACCCATTAGTCTGTTTAGTTCGTCGTTTGATTTAATCCGCCATGTGCCATCGCTTTCTTTGGTGGGTCCATTGATTCTTCTTAGTACCTTTCTTTCAAATGCCCTTAATCTGGTTTTTATGTTTTCTTTTAGCACCCATGTTTCACAGGCGTATGTTTACCACTGGTCTCACTAGTGTTTGGTACATCCGTAGCTTGCATTTCTTGGACAATAGTTTACTTTTACAAAACAACTACGTACACTTATCTTATATATAAAGATGAAATGATTTTTTGTTTGTATGTATGTATGGAACTTATACAAATTCACATTTCTGAACCAACCTGAACCAAATTTTGCACAGGTCTTTCTGTTGGTAGGGAAGAGACCGTAGGGTATGTATGGGCCCGAAATTCTTGACCTCTTCGACCTTTTGGGCCCTTTTTCTTTAGGGGCCGCTGCTGAATCACGGGCACAAGATGGCTGCCGGCGCGACCGTTTTCCGCGATACTCTTACATCCGTGGTTCCAGCTGGTGTTTGCGTAACGTCACCGACATTACGTCGTCGCAGACGGCGGAGTCATCCGCGGCAGCCTTATATCCGTGATTCTAGCGGGAGTTCCCCTAACGTCGAGTAAATTACGTCGTAGTAGACGACAGAGTCATCCGCTACAGCGTCGTATCCCTTATTCCAACGGGTGTTCGCGTCACGTCACGGATATTACGTTCAACCGGGCGGCGGGGCCATCCGCCACAGCGTTATATCCCTCATTCCAGTTTCTGTTTCTGTATCTACAGGAAATCACGCCCTTGCAGACGACAGTTGCGCGTTCATACTCCAAGTGACCGTAATGAATAATGTAATGTCGGTAATGCGTACGATACGCTGGGACGTGAACGGGATCCATGCGCCTTCAATTCCGAACCTCATCAGACGGGAAGGAAGTGACTAAGGAATTGCAATTATACAAATAACGTCTAACCTATGCAACCCATGCGATTTCAAACATCTGCTTTCGCAATTTCTCATTCCGGGCAACGCCGGGTATCCCTGCTAGTTAGGCAGTATACCATAAGATTTTTTATTATATTTCCTGTGACACATTTGTGCTCAGACCAAAGTATAATGTAAAATAGCAGGGCTATGTATTGCCTGACATGTGTACATAACTGTTTGTAACAAACTGACAGAATGCATGAAAAATATATAAGATTAAGATTCGAAATTGTGGTCTTCTCGGTTATGGGACTGTGTAATCCAAATTGTCAACACACATGATTTGGCCTGGACCTGCTGCTTCCATAATCTGATGGCCCTTGTAGACAGGCCCAAAATGATCCTCCAAAACATTCATAACCATGTATGTACCAGACTATATGATGTCCTAACTCAAACCACATTATGAATCCTCGCCACTGTGAGCACTGCAAATCCCATACCAAAAATTATTAAGAACTGAAACGTTTATGGAAATGTCATATTGGGAAAACTGAATTATAAAAGAGCAGTATATTTATTACATAGTATTTAATATCACATACTTTTTCCACCACTGTGTACACTGTATATTATAGTTTATTTTATCTTTATTTCCAACTTGATACACTATTCTCTTCTGTCTATATACAGTGTCTGGGTTTCCTCTTTCCTCTACATGTTTCAGGTCTCATAGGCCCATCATCAGGAGGTCTAAATTGTACATGTAGCCAATGGTACTCTCCCCCTCTGCCGGTGTCTTTGTCGTGTGGCCGTTCTTTCTCAACAGCCACATGACAAAGACACCTGCAGAGGAGGAGAGTACCATTGGCTACATGTACAATTTAGACCTCCGGATGATGGGCCTATGAGGCCTGAAACATGTAGAGGAAAGAGGAAACCCAGACACTGTATATAGACTGAAGAGAATAGTATATCAAGTTGGAAATAAAGATAAAATTAACTATACTGAGATGCACGGTCAACAAAATATCAAGAACTGTATATTATGTCTAAAAAAACTGAAGAAAGAAACCATTTTCTATATAAATACGCATTTTATGATCAGGACCACACATGTTGAATTTCAAACTTCTGCTACAATTGTACAAGGAAACAGCTTCTGATCATAAAATAAAAAATCATATATGACAATGAAAAATAAGGAAGACTGTTCAAGAAGTGAGGTTCCCTATGTCACACTCATAATCTGAATGACAGTCGCAATACTGTAAAATGAAGCACCATTATATCACCGAAGTGCCATTATTTGTTTACATAATCCTGCAGCACCCTAATGCACTTATCTCATCTTGGCAAGGTTTTTACATTTGTCATGGCAGAAGTTAGGCTTTTGAATTCTTCTTGCTGTAGAACTGGTGACCTCAAAAGTGTTGTGTCACTGGCCCAAAAATTATAGTACAATGGGCAAGGTCAGCACCATATGTTGGATTTTCCTTAAGTTTCCAGACT
>Ga0268261_10004079_pt1 | contig 10877 bp, 18 predicted proteins | sample TergutNc150P1_FD_190353 | JGI IMG/M metagenome (GOLD analysis project Ga0268261, IMG submission 190353) | Nasutitermes corniger P1 segment gut microbial community from laboratory colony in Florida, USA - Nc150 P1 (SPAdes) (version 2) | ecosystem: Host-associated > Arthropoda: Insects >...
TTCCGGCCTGCACCTTTCTTCCGGCCTGTAACACGTTAGTCCAGGCCTCTACGAGACTAAAGTTTGGAAGTCACTCTCGACGCTAACCTGCGATCACGACGGCTGAGCGTGCGAAGTTACAACTGTCAGAAAGCAGATCCATAGATGTTCATCTCCTGCACTGCTGACGAGAGGTAAGTCGCGCTGAAGAAACTAGCCAGAACCTAGGTATTGCTAAATTACGTTTCGGGTCTAATCCCAGTCCCCCCCCCGGGCAACCTATAGGAGTGTGACAATCCTACGTGCTCATTATTGTATTCATTCCAATTTATCTAGTCATCTTATATTAGATTATATACATACTTTTGGTAACCTGCGTATTGTTATTTGACTTCTCCTCCCTACGACACCAGTTCGATTCTTCCCGAGATCTCTCGGGTGGTGGCAGCGATACTACCTTATAGGGCATCAGGTACCCTCCGTATACCCGAACCCTATCCATTACATTAGTAGCAGCGGGTGGCAATTAAACCCCGCACACTACAATTGGTGACAACGGTGGTTGACAACCCACCGTGGACACTACAATAGTGAGCTCCTAATAATGCCAGCAAATAGCAGATGGGATTTAATTCAGCGTTTAAAGGGTTAAATCGACGGGGGGCGTCAGTTCAGTCGACTACTGGCAGCCGAGTTGTGCGCATCAGCGGCAGTAATGCTGGATACACAATGTTCCGAGGTAGTGTGAAGAGTACTGGATACCCACTCCTATTCGCCAGTTTCCTCATCACTTCGCCTTCCATGCGTCACGATATGCCATCACATTCAACTGGACTCTACCGTCTACCGTGACTTAAGAAGCTGTGAGATAAATCAGGCAGAGTGCTCTTGTCCTGCTTGCTGGACCCACAGTGTCTTCTGTAACAAAGTGTCGTGTGCGAATAGATTTTACATATAAGGTAATGGGGTGGGCTGTGTGAAAATTGAAAACAGGTACTTAACTCTTATCCTGCTAATGCGGAGAATATAGTGAACTCCTAATAGTATTCATGTATACTCGTATATCCAACAAGATGCAACGTTACACGGTTTATATATATCTGGAAAGTGTTCTACGTGTTTCGGGTGGTACTTCCACCAATCATCAGGAGCGCATACAACTGTATGTACAGCATCTGTTAATTTTCACACCGTTACGGCTATCTGCTGCTTTCGTGGAAGAGTTGGAACGGGTTTGAGTGAGCTGTGGGTGGTGTACGCCACCCACAGGACACTCAAACCTGTTCCAACTGATAGCGGCAGATAGCAGTAACGGTGCGACAAATACCAGATGCTGCAGATACAATTGTATGCGCTCCTGATGATGGGTGGCAGTGCCACAAGAAACACGTAGAGCAGTTTCCAGATATAAATAAACTGTGTAACGTTACGTCTTGTTGGATGTATAATGGAATATACATACAATGCACAGAAACATAAACGTTAAATCTCCTAATAATACTAGCAAATGGAAGGTGGGATTTAACTCGGCGTTTAAAGGGATAAGAAATAGGACAGTCTGCGTAGCAAGTTGCGAGAAAGTAAATAATAAACGGGACAATATGGGTGCTCGAAACACTGATATAATATTTATCAAAACCCAAAAACTAATGGCCTAATTTTGAAAATTTAAGGACGAACGTGACCCCAATGGATTCATGGGGATTCCCGGTGGGGAACACGACGGATTATGACGGAGTCATTGGACTGCTACAGCGTGGAGAAATAGAGATGGCGTCGGTCGGTCTGCTGCACAAGACGGCGCGTATGGCAGTTCTTGATTATGCGGGGGAGACAGTATGTTACGAGTGAGTAGAAATTCGAATAGAGCAGACAGTATGTTACGAGTGAGTAGAACTGGTAATACAGCAGAGAGTATGATACGAGTAAGTAGAACTGGTAATAAAGCAGACAGTATGTTACGATTGAGTAGAAATTCGAATACAGCAGAGAGTAAGTTACGAGTGAGTAGAACTGGTAATACAGCAGACAGTATGTTACGAGTTAGTAGAACTTCGAATACAGCAGACAGTATGTTACGAGTGAGTAGAACATCGAATACAGCAGACAGAATGTTACGAATGAGTAGAAATGGTAGTACAGCAGACAGTATGTTACGACTGAGTAGAAATGGTAATAGAGCAGACAGTATGTTACGAGTGAGTAGAACTTCGAATAAAATAGACAGTATGTTACGAGTAAGTAGAAATTCGAATACAGCAGACAGTATGTTACGAGTGAGTAGAACTTGGAATACAGCAGACAGTATGTTACGAATGAGTAGAACTGGTAATACAGCAGAGAGTATGTAACGAATGTGTAGAACTTCGAATACAGCAGACAGTATGTTACGAGTGAGTGGAACTGGTAATAAAGCAGAGAGTATGTTACGAGTGAGTAGAACTGCTAAAACAGCAGACAGTATGTTACGAGTGATTAGAACTGGTAATAGAGCAGACAGTATGTTACGAGTGAGTAGAACTACGAATACAGTAGACAGTATGTTACGAGTGAGTAGAAATACGAATACAGCAGACAGTATGTTACGAGTGAGTAGAACTTGGAATACAGCAGACAGTATGTTACGAATGAGTAGAACTGGTAATACAGCAGAGAGTATGTAACGAGTGAGTAGAACTTCGAATACAGCAGACAGTATGTTACGAGTGAGTGGAACTGGTAATAAAGCAGGCAGTATGTTACGAGTGAGTAGAACTGCTAATACAGCAGACAGTAAGTTACGAGTGAGTAGATCTGGTAATAAAGCAGACAGTATGTTACGAGTGACTAGAACATCTAATACAGCAGACAGTATGTTACGAGTGAGTAGAACTGCTAATACAGCAGACAGTATGTTACGAGTTAGTAGAACTGCTAATACAGGAGACAGTAAGTTACGAGTGAGTAGATCTGGTAATAAATCAGACAGTATGTTACGAGTGAGTAGAACTGCTAATACAGCAGACAGTATGTTACAAGTGAGTAGAACTACTAATACAACAGACAGTATGTAACGAGTGAATAGATCTCGTAATACAGCAGACAGTACGTTACGAGTGAGTAGAACTGATAATAGAGCAGAGAGTATGTTAAGAGTGAGTAGATTTTCCGATACAGCAGACAATTTGTTACGAGAGATTAGAAATGATAATTGAGCAAAGAGTATGTTACGAATGAGTAGAACTGCTAATAGAGCAGACTGTATGATAGATTGAGTAGAACTGGTAATAGAGCAGACAGTACGTTACGAGTGAGTAGAACTAGTAATAGAGCAGACAGTGTGTTACGAGTGAGTAGAACAGTTAATTCAGCAGACAGTATGTTACAAGTGAGTAGAACTGCTAATACAGCAGACAGTATGACACGAGTGACTAGAACTGGTAATAACGCAGACAGTATGTTACGTGGGAGTAGAACTGGTAATACAGCAGACAGTATGTTACGAGTGAGGAGAACTGCTAATACAGCAGACAGTATGTTACGAATGAGAAGAACTGCTAATACAGCAGACAGTGTGTTACGAGTGAGGGGAACTGATAATACAGCGAGACAGTACGTTACGAGTGAGTAGAAATGGTAATACAGCAGACAGTATGCTACAAGTAAGTAGAACTGCTAATACAACAGACAGTATGATACGAGTGAGTAGAACTGGCAATACAGCAGACAGTATGTAACGAGTGAGAAGAACTGTTAATACAGCAGACAGTATGTTACGTGTGAGTAGAACTGCTAATACAGCAGACAGTATGTTACGAATGAGTAGAACTGGTAATACAGCAGAGAGTACGTTACGAGTGAGTAGAAGTACTAATACAGCAGACAATATTTTACGAGTGAGGAGAACTGGTAATACAGCAGACAATATGTTACTAGTGAGGAGAACTGCTAATACAAAGAGACAGTACGTTACGAGTGAGTAGAACTGGTAATACAGCAGTCACTATGTTACGAGTGAGTATAACAGGTAATATAGCAGATAGTATGTTACGAGTGAGTAGAATTGCTAATACAGCATACAGTATGTTTCGACTGAGTAGAACGGGTAATACAGCAGAGAGTATGTTACGATTGAGTAGAACTTTTAATACAGCAGACAGCGTGTTACGAGTGAGGGGAACTGCTAATACAGCGAGACAGTATGTTACGAGTGAGAAGAACTGGTAATACTGCAGAGAGTATGTTATGATTGAGTACAACTGGTAATAAAGCAGAGAGTATATTACGACTGAGTAAAACAAGCAATACAGCAGACAGTGTGTTACGAGTGAGTAGATCTAGTAATACAGCAGACAGTATGTTACGGGTGATTAGAACTGGTAAATCAGCAGACAGAATGTTACGAATGAGTAGAACTTCGAACACAGCAGACAGTATGTTACGAGTGAGTAGAACTAGTTATACTGCAGGCAGTATGTTAGAAGTGAGTATAACTGTTAATACAGCAGGCAGTATGTTACGAGTGAGTTGAACTTGTAATTCAGCAGACAGTATGTTACGATTGAGTAGAACTTCGAATACAGCAGACAGTATGTTACGAGTGAGTAGAACTTAGAATACAGCAAAGAGTATGTTACGAGTGTGTAGAAATGGTAATTTTGCAGACATTATATTACGAGTGAGTGGAACTGGTAATACAGCAGACAATATGTTACGAGTGAGGAGAACTGGTATTGTAGCAGAAAGCATGTTAGAATTGTATAGAACTGGTCAAACAGCAGACAGTATTTAATGAGTGAGTAGAACTGGTAATACAGCAGACAGTATGTTACGAGTGTTTATAAGTTCGAGTATGCAGACAGTATGTTACGAGGGAGTAGAATTGGTAATACAGCAGACAGTAATTTACGAGTGAGTAGACCTAGTAATACAGCAGACAGCATGTTACGAGTGAGTAGAAGTGATAATACAGCAGACAGTATGTTACGAGAGAGTATAACTGGTAATACAGCGGACAGTATGTTACGAGTGAGTAAACCTGGTAATACAGCAGACAGCATGTTACGAGTGAGTAGAAGTGATAATACAGCAGACAGTATGTTACGAGAGATTATAACTGGTAATACAGCAGACAGTATGTTACGAGTGAGTATAACATCGTATATAGCAGAATGTATGTTACTAGTGTGTGTTGAACTGGTAATACAGCAAACAGTATGTTACGAGTGAATATAACTTCGAATAAAGGAGGCAGTATGTTACGAGTGAGTAGAACTGGTATTACAGCAGGCAGTAAGTTACGAGTGGGTATAACTTCGAATACAGCAGACAGTACGTTACGAGTGAGCGGAACTGACACTTTTTTCGGGTGTGTAGAATTGATTATACAGCAGAGAGTAAGTTACGAGCGAGTAGAAGTGATAATGCAGCAGACAGTATGTTACGGGTGAGTAGAACTGGTAATACAGCAAACAGTATGTCACGAGTGAGTAGAACTGGTAATACAGCAGACAGTTTGTTACGAGTGAGTAGAACTGATAATACAGGAGACAGTATGTTACGAGTGAGTAGAACTTCGAATACAGCAGACAGTATGTTACGAGTGAGTAGAACTTCCGATACAGCATACAATTTGTTACGAGTGAGTAGAACTGATAATTCAACAAACAGTATGTTACGAGTGATTAGAACTGGTAATACAGCAGACAGTTTGTTACGAGTGAGCAGAATGGTAATACAGCAGGCAGTAAATTACGAGTGAGTGGAACAGATAATTCAGCAAACAGTATGTTACGAGTGAGTAGAACTGGCAATAAAGCAGACAGTATGTTACGAGTGAGTAGAACTGCTAATACAGGAGACAGTATGTTACGAGTGGGTGGAACTGGTAATACAGCAGACAGTTTGTTACGAGTGAGTAGAACTGATAATACAGGAGACAGTATGTTACGAGTGATTAGAACTGCTATTCCAGCAAAGAGTTTGTCACGAGTGAGTAGAACTGGTAATACAGCAGACAGTTTGTTACGAGTGAGTAGAACTCGGAATACAGCAGACAGTATGTTACGAGTGAATAGAAATAATAACACAGGAGATATTATGTTACGAGTGATTAGAACTGCTATTCCAGCAGACAGTTTGTTACGAGTGAGTAGAACTTCGAATACAGCAGACAGTATGTTACGAGTGAGTAGAACTTCCAATACAGCATACAATTTGTTACGAGTGTGTAGAACTGATAATTCAGCAAAGAGTATGTTACGAGTGATTAGAACTGGTAATACAGCAGACAGTTTGTTACGAGTGAGCAGAATGGTAATACAGCAGGCAGTATATTACGAGTGAGTGGAACAGATAATTCAGCAAACAGTATGTTACGAGTGAGTAGAACTGGCAATAAAGCAGACAGTATGTTACGAGTGAGTAGAACTGCTAATACAAGAGACAGTATGTTACGAGTGGGTGGAAGTGGTAATACAGCAGACAGTATCTTACGAGTGAGAAGAACTGATAATTCAGCAAACAGCATGTTACGAGTGAGTAGAACAGGTAATAAAGCAGACAGTAAGTTACGAGTGAGTAGAACTGATAATACTGCAGACAGTGTGTTACGAGTGAATATAACTGATAATACAGCAGACAGTATGTTACGAGTGATTGGAACTGGTAATAGAGCAGACAGTATTTTACGAGTGAGTAGAACTGATAATATAGAAGACAGTATTTTATTAATTAGTAAATCTGATAATACAGCAGACATTATGTTACGAGTGAGTAGAGCTTGTAATACAGGAGACGGTATGTTACGAGTGAGTAAAACTTTTAATAGAGCAGACAGTATGTTTCGAATGAGTAGAATTTCGAATACAGCGGACAGTAAGTTACGAGTGTGTAAAACTTCGAATACATCCGACAGTAAGTTACCAGTAAGTAGAACTGATAATACAGCGGACAGTATGTTACGAGTGAGTAGAACTGATAATATAGCAGACAGTATGTTACGAGTGAGTTGAACTGATAATACAGCACACAGGATGTTACGAGTGCGTAGAACTTATAATACAGCAGACAGTATGTTACGATTGAGTATAACTGAGAATATAACAGACAGTATGTTACGAGTGTGTAGAACTGATAATACAGCAGACAGTATGTTACGAGTCAGTAGAACTTCGAATAGAGCATATAGTATGTTTCGAATGAGTAGAACTGATAATATAGCAGACAGTATGTTATGAGAGTGTGGAACTGGTAATACAACAGACAGTATGTTACGAGTGAGTATAACTTCGAATACACAGAAAATATGTTACGAATGAGTAGAACGGATAATGTAGCAGACAGTTTGTTATGAGTGAGTAGAACTGGTAATACGGCAGACAGTATGTTACGAGTGAGTAGAACTGCGAATACAGCAGACAGTATGTTACGAGTGAGTAGAACTGCTAATACAGCAGACAGTATGTTACGAGTGAGTTGAACTGCTAATACAGCAGACAGTATGTTACGATTGAGTAGAACTGCTAATACAGCAGATAGTATGTTACGAGTGAGTAGAACTGCTAATACAGCAGACAATATGTTACGAGTGAGTAGAACTGCCGGTACAGCAGACAGTATGTTACGAGTGCGTAAAGCTGCTAATACAGCAGACAGTATGTTACGAGTGAGTAGAACTGGTAATACAGTAGACAGTATGTTACGAGTGAGTACAATTAAGATCATTGAGCTCCTGAAGATGAGCGGATGACGCTCGAAACATGTAGAAGAACTTAATTTTAAGTAATTTATATAAAAATTGTGTATGAAGTTGGTATCAATAAAGGAAGCAGACAGTATGTTACGAGTGAGTAGAACTGCTAATACAGCAAACAGTATGTTACTAGTGAGTAGAACTGCTAATACAGCAGACAGTATGTTACGAGTGAGTAGAACTGCTAATACAGCAGACAGTATGTTACGAGTGAGTAGAACTGCTAATACAGCAGACAATATGTTACGAGTGAGTAAAACTGCTAATACAGCAGACAGTATGTTACGAGGGAGTAGAACTGCTAATACAGCGGACAATATGTTACGAGTGGGTAGAACTGTCGGTACAGCAGACAGTATGTTACGAGTGCGTAAAACTGCTAATACAGCAGAAAGTTTGTTACGAGTGAGTAGAACTGGTAATACAGTAGACAGTATGTTACGAGTGAGCAGAACTGCTAATACAGCAGACAGTATATTACGAGTGAGTAGATCTGCTAATGCAGCAGAGAGTATGTTACGAGTAGGTACGTATGATACTACATTAGACAGTATGTTACGAGTGAGTAGATCTGATAATACAGCAAACAGTACGTTACGAGTGAGTAGATCTATTAATACAGCAGAGAGTATGTTACGAGTGAGTAGATCTTATAATACAGCAGACAGTATAGTACGAGTGAGTAGATCTGATTATACAGCAGACATTATGTTACGAGTGAGTAGAACTGGTAATACAGCATACAGTATTTTACGAGTGAGTAGATCTCATAATACATCAGACAGTATGTTACGAGTGAGTAGACCTGATAATACAGCAGTCAATGTTAAGAGTGAGTAGATATGATAATACAGCAGACAGTATGTTACGAGTGAGTAGAACTGGTAAAACATCAGACAGTATGTTGCGAGTGAGTAGATCTGATAATACAGCAGACAGTATGTTACGAGTGAGTAGAACTTCGAATACAGCAGACAGTATATTACGGGTAAGTAGAACTGGTAATACAGCAGGCAGGATGTTACGAGTGAGTAGATCTGCTAATACAGCAGACAGTGTGTTATGAGTGAGTAGAACTGCTAATACAGCTGACACTATGTTACGAGTGAGTAGAACTGGTAATACAGCAGACATATGTTACGAGGGAGTAGAACTGGTAATACAGCAGACAGTATGTTACGAGTGATTAGATCTGATAATACAGCAGACAGTATGTTACTAGTGAGTAGAACTGCTAATACAGCTGACAGTATGTTACGAGTGAGTAGAACTGGTAAACAGCAGACAGTGTGTTACGAGTAAGTAGGACTGCTAATACAGCAGACAGTATGTTACGAGTGTGTAGATCTGCTAATACAACTGACAGTGTGTTACGAGTGGGTAAAACTACTAATATAGCTGACAGCATGTTACGAGTGAGTAGAACTAGTAATACAGCAGACAGTATGTTACGTGTGAGTAGAACTGCTAATACAGCAGGCAGTATGTTACGAGTCAGTAGAACTGCTAATACAGCAGGCAGTATGTTAAGAGTAAGTAGAACTGGTAATACAGCAGACAGTATGTTACGAGCGAATAGAACTGTTAGTACAGCTGACAGTATGTTACGAGTGAGTAGAACTGCTAATACAGCTGACAGTATGTTACGAGTGAGTAGAACTCGTAATACAGCAGACAGTATTATGGTTATTTGTCGAGAACGTATAGATGTGTGGACTTCTGGTCAAACTGTAATTTTGCCAGCACAATTCGATTGTTTTTTTACTAATAACTAAATATCGTCTACGATATCTACTTTTATCTAGTCAAATCTAAAAACAAAATTCTTCTGCCTGCATTTCCCGCTGTCTCCTTCACTCTAAAACGTTTCTCGTTTTTTGCACCTCATTTTGCAACCTGCACTTTATTTGTACAAAATCTTTTAGATTTTTTTTAAATTTCATGATATTTCTACAACTTATTTTTCCTTGTGTGCCAATTCATCATTAATATTTAGTCATTTTTCATTCAAAAAATATACTTTCCTCTCTGTTTTCCTCTTCGCTTTTCAAATGAATGTATTTATTTTTCTTCTTTCCGAGGGAAGCATCTTTTTCTTTTTTCACCTTTCCTTATCTCTCTCAGTTTCCGAAATCCAAGTCTAACCTAACCTAACCTAACCTAACCTAACCTATCCTAACCTAACGTAACCTAATGTAACCTAACCTAAATTAACCTAACCTAACCTACCGTAATTCTCTTGTTGAAGTTACGTGTATATATATGTGTATATATATGTGTATATATATATATATATATATATATATATATATATATATATATATATACAGTTCCCGTTCCCTCTTCTTATTTAAATTCTAGTGTGAGTGTAGTAATTTCTTTTCTTTCATTTTTTAGCCCTTGATTTCACTTGAATAATATCACTGCACTTCTTACCATTTGACACGCCCTTCACCTCCCTACCCCTCTCTCTAACCAAACGTATTTCAACCAAACTTTTTACAATTCGTCTCTAGCCACAAAGCCCAACTGTCACATTGCAGGTTTTCAACCTGCCAGTAGTAAGAGTATTTTTAGCAACTTCAACAATTTCAGCAACTTCAGCAACTTTAGCAAATTGAGCAATTATATCAACTTCAGCAACTTGAGCAACTTTAGCAACTTTGGCAAATTTAGCAACTTCAGCAACTTCAGTAACTTTAGCAACCCATCTATCTCATTATCAAAACCCTTTACCATTGTTTTACTAATCTACAAATTATCTTGCCCATCATTTGATTCCTCTAGGGTTTCTAACAAAATCTGCCCCTAACTTTGTAACTTCCACAACAGTTGTAGGTCAGGCCTGACGTAAAACTGTTGTTCTAAGAAGTGCCTAAAGATGGTTGTTACTAACAACAACATGCAGTTATGTGACATTACAGTGTTGTGTCGGACGGGCATTGCGTGTGTTTGTTTATCTAGTCTTAAGTTCCTCGTATTTTACACAGCCCAGACGTTCATCACCGTTTACACAAAAGCACACACTTCCTTTCAATCTGTGCCAGTCCACCTCCTCCCTTCTACGCTTAGGTCTATCCAGTGGTATGTTTGCTTCATGTTACCCAACTAAATTCCAACACACGCGTCAAACAGCCGGAAACTGCAGGCTTACACTGTAACTGCA
>Ga0268261_10004080_pt1 | contig 10875 bp, 7 predicted proteins | sample TergutNc150P1_FD_190353 | JGI IMG/M metagenome (GOLD analysis project Ga0268261, IMG submission 190353) | Nasutitermes corniger P1 segment gut microbial community from laboratory colony in Florida, USA - Nc150 P1 (SPAdes) (version 2) | ecosystem: Host-associated > Arthropoda: Insects > Digestive...
TGTGTGTGTGTGTGTGTGTGTATATATATGTGTATATATATATATATATATATATAGTATAATTGCGTTTTTTACTTTCTAGCACCTGCTATTTAATTTTGTGATTGTGACTAACACAACGGGGATGTTGCACCTCAAAGATAAAAATGCTAGTGTATGTACACGTTTAAAAAACAGTTGCATTCATCATTATTTGTAAAATAACACTTCCCAATGTCAGATAAAAAGTATGCTCCCAGACCACAGACTGTTTCACATTCCAGAAGGAAAGCCAAATAAGTTAACATTTTTATTTGAACGTTTTTTCGCTTCAAAACTAATATGACAATAATAATACTTCAAGAAAATTTCAAGTAAACACAAAGAAATTCGCATGCATGCTCAAAAGTGGGGGGGGGGGAAGGCAACTTCATCACAAGTTTCATCAATTACATATATTCATTCATGAAACAAACTTATTTCTGGGGCCATCACCACTGGTTCCAGACACACAGATGCACTGTCCCTTACATGATATGAACTGGGATAGACTGAATAAAATAAAAACAGAATTTTACTCACAAATGCAGTTGAAAATACCTTAAAAGCCATGACACTTTTGATGTGTTTTCAGTAAGGTATTCGACACGAATGCCTTGTTACAAAGATGACACTGATAGGGTCTCTGTCCTGTGTGATAGCGTTTGTGCATAGTCAATGTGGACAGCTGTGTGAACGATTTGCCACAGAAGTCACACGTATGGGGACGTTCACCTGTATGTGTGCGCTTGTGCACCTTTAGATAATCAGGTTTGCCAAAGCCTTTACCACAAACATCACAAACAAATGGCTTCTCCCCTGTATGAATCCTACTATGCGCCTTGAGAGATTCTCCACCCGACAGTGTCTTACCACATACATCACAGATGAGTTGGTTCTCACCCAGGTGATACTTCCTGTGGATACGAAGCGAGTTATTGTGCAGAAATGTTTTCCCACAAAATTCGCACTGATAGTGTAGCCTATCCTTGTAGTCTGGTTCATGTTTCTTCTTGTGTAATGCTAAGTTGCTCTTGTATGGGTAGGCTTTACCACAAATATCACATTGAAATGGCCGTTCACCTGTGTGAATTGTCTTATGCCTCTGCAGCTCTGTATTGGTGTAATACCCTTTACTACACACATCACATTTAAACTTGTAGTCATTCAGGTGTCTTTTTTTGTGAACTAAAAGATTTGACTTCTGAAATGTTGCATACCCACAAATATCACACACATGTTCCATTTCACCAGTATGCGTTTCTTTGTGTTTCTTCAACTCAAAAGCACGTTTGTACTTTCTACTGCACACATCACACTGAAAAGGCCTGTTGTCTGTGTGTGCAATCATGTGACTCTTCAGATGTCCTTTAGAGACACACTCCTTACCACAAACATCACATTTAAATGTTTCATGGCATTTTGCATGTGATACCAACTCCGACTTGCTGCCAAATTTTTCACCGCAGGAAGCACAGTCGTGTAGTTTATTTCGTCTGTGTATCACTGTCTCATGTGTCTGGACAACTCTAGTAATATACCTACTCCTTTTTATGTCCTTTTTCTCATCAGTTTTTGAAGGTCTCTTTGTTTTGGAATTAATAACCAAACCATCAGAATTTCCAAAACAATGAGTAATAATTTCTTTTGCAGACCTGGAAAGAAGAAAAATCTTTATGTGCTACAAAGTTTATTTCCAGCTCCTTTATTAATACAATCAAGTTGTTGTAGAAAATGTCTGCACTACTAGGAAACAGTTTTGCTAACTCTTTTAACTTGCCTGTAGTAGCTTTGCCACTCAAGACAATGAAAATACACAGTCTTGTTCACATTCAAAACAGTCTCATGAAGCAAAACAGTACAAGAAAGTAACATAAACCAATCATAACATTTTCAATACAGTTCTCTTGCTCATCCACCCATCATGAGTTTGATTATTTATGACAGAAACTGGCAGCACAAGGGTGGCACTGAACGGGCAGAGAAATATACTTTTTTCTAAGGAAAGGGGAATGACTATCATCAATTAGGGAGAGGACTTTTGTATGCAAGAGAATCACATCATTAGTTCAGACTGTGAACTATGCCAGTGACAGGATGTCAAATACAGTGCTTCCAAGTCACGGTATCATATTATGGTTCTGAAAGTGAAGACTAAGAGGACAGTTTCTATGAGGAATTAAGAGCAAGTATTCAATCAATTGCCTATGTACCCAGCAAACATTATCAGATTATTGTGCATAAGTCAGCTGAGATTCATGTGAGAGAGCAAAGAAATGCCTACTGTGTTCTGGTGCGAAAACTTGTGACCACTTGGAAGACCTGGGCATAAATATGAAGATATTAAAATGTGTCACAGAATGTGAGGGCATTTACTGGCTTCATATGGATCAGGATAAGTAGTGAGCCCTTGAAAACATGGTAATGAGTCTTCAAGTTGCATTATATGTGGGGAAGTTCTAAACTAGTTGAAATGTCAGCTTCTCAAGCAGAACTTTGCTACATGGAGTTGGTCGGTTGCTTGGACACAAAAAATAGGTTCCACAACACAAAAACTTCATATTCAGTGTGAAGTTTAAACCTTTCCTGCATGGCAAAATTATCATGTGACACATCTCATGCATGGAGGGAAAATACCACCAACAAATGAGTAAAAATGTAACAAACCCATTTGGGATTCAAGTCTTCTCGAATGTGATGCTGTACTGTTCCCCGAATTTCAAAAACTTCAGAAAGATGGCTTCAACCCAACTCATTTTAAACACAGGGAACCACAACCCAACAGCATGGCATCACATCCCAGAAGAAATTAATCCTCAGCAACACAACTGTAAAACGTGCAAATATTGCAATGCTTGTTTCGGGAAGTTATAAAAGCTTGTCATTTGCATAGAATACATTTACAAATAGAAGAACAAGAAAAACAGTAGCACAGGTGCTTCTGAAATGTCAAAAACACTGATAGCATTCCAAAACATACCTCAAAAGAACATAAAACTCATATGTACCTGATAAATTCTCAAGACAAGTCAATTATGTGACAAAAATACTTTTTATGCACTAATGTACAGCACAAGGGCAAGAAGAAAGTGGATGAGTACAGATGGTGTATAAAACCACATTCAAAAGACATATCGGGGGCTCCTGGAATTCCATTCAACACAAATGTTTTCCCTCCCTGCAGTTCTGCAGAAATTAATAAACACAAAACCTACACATTCCTCTTACTGCGGAGTTACACACTCAAACCCAAACAGGCCACATTCCCTACCAAAAATGATGCTATACAGCCTACACTCTTCAGGCATATTATGCAGAAGAAATCATAAATGGCATAGGAACCACCCATGCCCAGTTACTATGACAAGCACATTGAAAAAATATGTAGAGAAACTGGTAATATTGCAGGACATGAGTTCTGTCAAGTGTCCAGAATAACACTCATCAGGCATATTAAGCAGAAGAAATCATAAATGGCATGGGAACACCCATGCCCAGTTACTATGATAAGCACATTGAATAAATATGTAGAGAAACTGGTAATATTGCAGGACATGAGTTGTGTCAAGTGTCCAGAATAACACTCATCAGGCATATTACGCAGAAGAAATCATAAATGGCATGGGAACACCCATGCCCAGTTACTATGATAAGCACATTGAATAAATATGTAGAGAAACTGGTAATATTGCAGGACATGAGCTGTGTCAAGTGTCCAGAATAAGGCAAGATGAATTGCAAGAGGAAAACTGATCCCACCAAATACACACTTGCTCAGCAAGAATGCTTGCCCACCACCTGCTGACCTCCAGGATATAATAAAAAATACAACCGGTACAGCCTAGTGTGTATCGTATGAAAATCCCCTTAAACAGGCAGTGGTTGCAGGGACATACTATGCACCTCTTTAAGGTGGCAGTTTATGCAGTTTGTTCAGAGGCATACCCACTCCAAACACAAAATCAGCAAGGCCCTGCTCAAAAGTTCCTCTGCAATATCAAGGAATTTGGTGACTACATTTCTATAAGATTAACTGTAAACACACTTCTAAATATTTATGTATCTCTACTGGTTTTTTACTCTCTTCCATAAAACATTCATAACAAAGAATCTGTTCTGAAATTACAGTATGGGAAATGCAAAGTGCAGAACAGACACTAGAATTCCATTTCACAGCATTTAAAAATGTAACACTTGCCTTCGAAGATGACACAGCAAGTGGTTGCCCCATAACCCAAAATGCTTCACAATCAAGACATTATAACGAACAAACTGTATTTTATCTGGGAAAAAACCCCTAATAGTCCACAGCGAAGTCTCCCACATGTTTCCAGTCTCTTTGGCCATTATGGAGCTTCAAGTGACCACAAGGAAAAGGGTGTAATGCTACAACACTGCATTTATCAACAAATACCTTATGCATATACCAGGATGAGAATATAAAGGCTAAAAAACTGAGCACTTCTCCTTGTGATCACTTGCAGCTCCTTGGATAATGGCCCAAGAGGGCTGCAACATGTACAAGACTAAATACAGACTATCAGTGGTTGCTCCACAAATAAAGCATATATTGTTGGTTTCAATTTCTGAGACTTATTTAAGAAATGCTCAGTAATATGTAATACTGCAAGATGTTTCACAGTCTAAAGAAAACAATTTATTCCTGCTTACTGCACCGGTATCTCTACAGTGGTTATTCCAACATCCTTCAGTTGTTACGTGTAGCCATCATCAGGGAATAAACGCACGTGTCATTTTTAGTTAAGAATATATAACAGTGTCCAAGGTACAGGTAAAATTTATATTCAAGAATTACAATACATTCATGTGGAGGGGACCATAATATATTGTAGACAATATACATAACTCAATTTAAAAAAAAATGCTACCAAGCATCATCTTTCCAAGTAAGCAGGAAGTTCTGTATACATAACTATACTGTATATGTTGCACACAATGCATTAACCTGCCAGATACGCAAATCTACAGTCCATGAAGAAAAATGGCCAAGTACAAACACATCAAGCCAACAAGTGCCTCCCCACTACCTCCATCTGGTGAAAACAACACTCCAAGGGACTATGCACTACATGTGACAAAATAGGAGTGGGGGGGAACCATTTACCACAAACTAATGTACCCTAATCAAGCTCCCCACAGAATATGTTTATTTCTAACAGATATTCCACAATTCTGGAATTCACAAATATTTCGTACATAAACATATTTTGCCAGTGCATACGCGATACAACATGTTAGGGGTACTAATACAATGGTACGCTAAAAGGTAAATTTAAATTCCTTAGACCAGAAATAGTGTGTGTTTCTCATTGTCTAGAACGTCCTACTGCTGATATCAGTAACCCTAATTTCTACTAACCTCCAACATATTACTGCGTTGATTTTTTGTATAAGTAACTTCTTAACATCTTGCTACCATCAAAATTAAAATTTCACATAATTAACTGACCTCACCAAATACCAAGACCCACACAGCTTTCAGCCATTCAGGCTAAAGCATTTGACACTGTTTGGGGTGGGGTGACGAAAAATGACGGCAGAAACGGAGTCTGCAGCACAAGAAATTACAAATAAAACTTACCCAAATCACAGCAGATATTGAAATGCTCTGTTGCTGTCATCAAAACATTCTCAATATAGCACTGACTTTAGAGTCACAGTTACAGAAAGAAATGGAGGCAAAGTAATCACCAAAGAGACAGGAGATGATATTGACAACAGGCTTTTACATTCACATCAAAGATCCCTCAGACTAACTGTAAAGACCAGGGTTTCAAAGTTTACTCCACCTCCTGCAAAACCTGTGAACATGGATGTTTTATGAATGCACCAGGACACATGCATGACAACACAGTGCATCTCCAGTGTCTACTGTAATCTCAGTAAATGTTTATGTTCAATTTCCTTGTCCATACGTTTGTCAGTTCCACTACACAGTCCGCATCCCTTAAGTCTAGCTACAAGATTATCAGCCGCTTCTATTTGAAGCAGTTAAGTAATTCGCTGAAGGCTCTAGGATGACCGTATCGTCAAGTCCTTGCAATTATACAACAGTGTTCACAGTACAAGAACAGTAACATTGATGCTGGGGTCAAATAGTCAATTCAACAAACTGATCTGTCAATGATAGGTAAGATAATGCATCCAATGGCAAAAGGAACTGGGAAACGATAATTAAATGTTACAATGCTCAATGCCTGAAAAAGCTAGAAACACGACACTACATTTGTTCTTATGAATACACCATAGCTATAGCTAACACCTTGAAGAATTTCTACAAAAGATGTTACTAACGTCCAAGTTTCTCTGGCTAAGCATACGTCAGAAAACCAGTTACCGGACCCTGTAAACACCATGACTATTCTGGTGAGTTGTGGTACGGCCTCTGCCCAGTACGGTAAAGTCTATGAATCACATGCATCAACTTCTGGGTAAATGACTTCCCACACGTGTCACAGAAGTAGAGTTTCTCACCTCTGTGAGTGTGCGTGTTTTCTGGCTTCTTTAATGCCTTCCAACACACAATGCACAAACAAGGTTTTCCACTTGTGTGTAACCTCATGTGGGCAAGATGACAGCATCTGTTTGACTGACTTCCCACAAACATCACACACAAGGTGTTTCTTCACATGCAGCATAAATGAATTCCCATGTGCAAATATTTTGTCACATATTTACTACATTGGAATTTATTCTCAAGAATGAAACCTGTGTCAGGAGTTATATTATGCTCAGAAAATGTATACTTATATTTCTACATGAGTTACAGCCCACATGCTGATATGCTGAATATCAATAACAATGGTTAACGAATGAACCAACTATTCCCAGGTAATGCATGATGGGTTTGTTGAGCTTTCATAATTCGAAAAATAGAGCACAATTCAACATTTCTACCAGTCAAGAACCTACAACAAAAACATACCTATGCAGGATTGCTCAATCAAGTCCATTAATGCTGAATGTTAAGTAATTTACAAATCATCAACTCCTAGAAGCCCAGAGGGTGCCACACCATAACAACAGAAACACACTGTGATAAGTGATGTCACCCGGTGGGCATCTACTTAAAATCACTGTGACGTGTACACTCTTGGCTGGCAACAGCCTCGAATGCATAACACACTAGAAGAAATGTTCACGTGGAACACCAAGGTGTTTAATTATACGCACTGACAAGCTATGCAGGCTAGCACATAAAATATGTAATGAAGTAAAACAGTTTCAGCCTGCATACCAGGTAATTCATACCGTATTACTACTTCATAGAATATCATGTAACGTGCATTAAGGCACAAAAATCACGCATATGAAGCATCACAGCAAGTCCCATAATGCTTACAACAAACATCACAATGTAATGGTTAGCAGTCCAGTTTCCTATGCAAGATATCCACAGTTTCATTCCCAGAATGAAAAATAAAACCATAATGTAAACTGTACACATACATTTACGTGCGTCAGTTCTGTGGAGACAGTGCATCAAAACTAATGAAACAATTTCCAATCTCATCTGTCTGAACTTCACCTAAAACAATGTGCTAACGCGAGAGATTTCAAGAACAAGAAAGGTGTGTCATTCTGGTGTGTTCAGGCACAAGAAAAATAATACCTGTCTATGTAATAAAATTTTGCCCCTGCAACAGCTGAGGAGCAACAATACATATGTTGCAAAATGTGCATGACAGCATCATGAAACTTCAAAGCCATACAAATCTGCTGGCAACGCACAACATAAAATACATGAATATAAAACAATTAAAAAAAAACCTTGTCAGTCACAAAATGCCATTACACCGTAAAAGGGTGGATGTGGTACGCTTGAAGTGCTTTAGCATATCACTGGTCTACCATTCTTTGGCAGGGGCCTGGGGTGGCATAGTGGTTAAGGCACTGCACTACTTGTCGGAGGGTCCCGGGATCGATCACCGGTCACTGGGGATTTTTTCCGTGGCATCAGACAGTTCCATGTGCCCTGGGGTCGACTCAGCCTCTAAAATTGAGTACCAGGATATTCCTGGGGGTAAAGACGGCTGGTGCGTAAGGGTGACGACCTTACCACCTTCAAGTGCCAAGTGTCTAGAAATTCTGGAGCCTTAACCTACCAGAAACCCCAAAGGCCACTAGGCCTGTAGTGGGATTACTTTACCTTTACCTTTACTATTCTTTGGCATACTATGCCCTCATATCAGCATGTATGTGATTATTCAATCTCATGTCAACCACATGGCATGCCACAGAAACACATTATTATTTCTGACAAGATTAACCTACGTCTAATATTAATTTAACTTCTTTCATGTGTGTGCACACGTGCGCATGCACGCACACATGGTCCAACCACATCACTTGTTTGCTTTGTTAATCACCCTAAGCTGTTCACTGCCAAAAGCAGATAAAATGCCCTCCAAATCATATTACATCCTTAGCTGCAATGAGGGGCATATTTACTGTCAAATATCAAGCTGAAATTTCAAACACATCTGCCTCCACTTTTTCATCTATCTTGAAGGATTAAACTGAAAAGTTCAGGCAAAAAGGGTACAGACAGGCACAAGCATACAGAAAATAATAAGATAAGTGCTGTGCAATTTAAATGAACACATTTATTATTCAAACGTCAATACATTCAGTTAGCATTTGTTTCACATCCCTGAGAATGAAGCAGACGTCATCTAATACACTTAAACTGTCACGGGCACTTCATTCACTTCACAACCCAAGACTAGTAACAATGCACACTCATTCACCCTAACACCATTAGTGTCTCTTTCATATATGTACATAGTACTGCTAGCAGAGAGTATGATTACCTCCTTGTGCAGTAACCAAAAAAGAATGCATACAAAGTAACATGTTCCTCTGTTCAGTCTTTTCCACCAACACAAAATTGTAGAAATCAATACATAGTTAATTTTATAAACATGACTTTTATTCACTTAATGCCCTAACAAATTTAGGAAGAAGGTAGTTTCAGTTCACGAAGTTTTTGTTTGACCTCTCTTGTGTGTCAAATCATCAACAATTTGTGCAAGACCCACCCACCAACCAACCCAAACCAGATTGACCAACCAATCCCACCTTGACTAACTCACTATGCACTTTTTACCAAAAAGAACACATCATGGGGAGAAATGATGTCATAGTATCTGTTGCTCAAACAATGCCAGACTATCTAAATAGAGGAACTTCCAATTAATATGCACAACCAACAATTAATCTACAAAAAATAGAGCTGCAGATACAATATAAGGGCAGAAGAGCTGGCATGAATCACAAAGTGCAGTGACTACACCACATCAGGTGATCAGGAAATGAGGGAACAATTCTAAGCAGGAGCAGACCTTGTTCTGAAGACTCAATTCCTCTGGGATATGATGCCGCGCAGAGTGGCATATATCCATTTACATGTCACAACCCTGCAGACTTGAATGTTCATTGACATCTCCATGAGTAGCTCTGACCCCACTGATGTTCTCTTCTGTGTACCATGAGGCCAATCAGGCCTCCTAGCCAATGGGCACAATCCCATATATCAAGATGACAACTTACTCCACCAGGGCCACAGGTAGGAATGAAGGATTACACTTCCATTCCCTTATATTTCCATGGCATAGTGCTTGAAGACACACAGAAACGTCTTTAGCTTAACCCAAAAAGCATTCATGTATCAACTCTAATCACACAATAATTTGGATGAGTTTGGCTGCTACACAGAGAAATTCAAAATACACAGAAAATACACACATTCTCAAGACCAATCTATGATCCAAGCACAGCCGATCCTCAAAACAATAAAAAGGAACGCTATAAAATCTGGACAAGTCTGACGCCACAGACTTCTGGTTACCAGCAATACTCCTAGGCACCAGAAATGTTCTGGTTTCTGTTCTGAATGAGATTCTCAGGACAAATGATAACTGTAACAGACACACATGAAAAATTCACATCTTATGTATCATCCAGTATGTCATCCTTTCTAGAAGGAATGGATATTTTTGTGTTATGAACACATCAAATATAGCTTGTCAGAGATCCTCCCATCCCCACACAACTGGGAAAGCACTTTCCTTAGTGAGTTGGTGCCTGCAGTAATGACAGTTACATTGTTAAGATGACAATGTGCAAGTCACACCATTTAACACAACAGTCAATGGTAAACCACAAATGTAATAAAAGAAAACCCAGAGACAAAAGACAACACAATAATCCCAGAAGTCTTCTGACTCTGGCATGTTCTTCCACTCATCTGGGTTATGGATCGCCTGTTCTTGCATTTCAAAAAGACATGCTACTTCCACCTGCACCGTGATTGACTTAGGTTCAGGTACACGCTAAAATAACTGGGACAAGCAAGTGTGTCAATTATGTATGGTGGGCCCAAACAAGACAGTCTGCTAAAATGGTTGTCTCACTTCCAACTCTCAATTCCTAATGGCTTGTTTCAAGAGCTACCCCCTCTTCCATTTCAGCAGCTCTGATGAGTCGCAATCGTTGTAGCCTTCTTATATAACTGATACATTTCCTGCAGTGACAGTCTGGAACCCTTATCATTCTACAAGACCATATGTTGGTCTCTAAAATGTACTAACAAATGGCCTGACATGCCACATGCTGGTCTGTGTGTGTTTATGTGGTAGCAATTTAACATCCAAGCCAAGCCAGAAAAACTCAATCCAGCAAGAGACAAAATAGTCTTTTAAATCCATCTCCTGAAAGTCAGGCACCACTTTACTTAAAAACACAGACTGCTGCCTGCCTGCCACTTTATCTGATGATGTAAAACAAGAGAAGATGGAGTAATAACAGCACCCCTCCCCAAACCCCCCCCCCCCC
>Ga0268261_10004081_pt1 | contig 10873 bp, 16 predicted proteins | sample TergutNc150P1_FD_190353 | JGI IMG/M metagenome (GOLD analysis project Ga0268261, IMG submission 190353) | Nasutitermes corniger P1 segment gut microbial community from laboratory colony in Florida, USA - Nc150 P1 (SPAdes) (version 2) | ecosystem: Host-associated > Arthropoda: Insects >...
ATATCATAAGTAATCTTGCATTACTCTAAGTTATACAGGTTAGATACCCACATATTGAAGGAGTGTGTGACATACACCGTGTAATGTAAATGTAAATGCAATTGGTATATCTGGAAATCTTTTGATGTGTTCGTTGTATATTAGGTGAGTGTTTGACTGGTTTCTGGGAGTGATCTCGTCATTAATTATTTTAAATATTTTACACTTCTATTTTAAATATCTTATTCGGTTAGTACTCATGCATTAGTTTTAAATTTCTGTCTAAATACAATATGTACGTACTCACTGACTGTATATTCTGAGCTACTCACATTTTGTTGTATAAACTTGACTTGATTTATTTATTGTATTTTAATCACAAACTATTATTTTATGTAATGTTGTAGTGACGTATTCCGTACTGTGTATGTTGTTATTTATTTAGAAGTTCCATATCCACTTTGGTGGATTGCTGGAATACTAAACAAATGAATGAATGAATTACAATTGTGCGAAACACAGAATTGCCTTGTCACTGTTGGAGCAATGGCTTTCATTACACTTGTTGTGCGAAACATAGAATTGCGTTTTCACTGGTGTTGCAATGGCTTTCAATTACACATGTTTTGCGAAGAACAGAATTGTGTTATCATTGGTGGAGCAAAGGCATACCATTACACATGTTGTGCGAAAATAATTGCGTTGTCACTGGTGGAGCAACCGCTTTCAATTACACTTGTTATGCGAAACACAGAATTGCGTTGTTACTGATGTCCCAAAGGCTTAGAATTACCCTTGTGCGAAGAACAGTGTTGCGTTGTCACTAGTGGAACAATGGCTTTCAATTAGACTTGTTGTGGGAAACACAGAAAAGCGTTGTCACTGGTGTTGCAACGGCTTTCAATTACACTTGTGCGAAGCACAGCATTGTTTGTCACTGGTGGAGCAAGGGCTTTCAATTACACTTTTTGTGCGAATCACACAATTGCCTTGTCACAAGTGGAGCAACGGCTTTTAAATACACTTGTGCGAAAAACAGAATTGCGTTGTCACTGGTGGAGCAAAGGCTTTCAATTACATTTGTTGTGCGAAACACAGAATTGCGTTGTCACTGGTGGAGAAAAGGCTTTCAATTACACTTGTTGTGCGAAACACAGAATCGCGTTTATACTGGTGTTGCAATGGCTTTCAATTACATTTGTTGTGCGAAACACAGAATTGCGTTGTCACTGGTGGAGAAAAGGCTTACAATTACACTTGTTGTGCGAAACACAGAATCGCGTTTATACTGGTGTTGCAATGGCTTTCAATTACACGTGTTGTGCGAAGCACAAATTTTCGTTGTGACTGGTGGAGCAACGGCTTACAATTGCACTTGTGCGAAACAAAGAATTGCGTTGTAACTGGTGTTGTAATGGCTTTCAATTTCACTCGTTGTGCGAAGCACAGAATTGCGTTGTCACTGTTGGAGGAACGGCTTTCAAATACGCTTGTTGTGCGAAACACAGAATTGCGTCTTCACTTTTGTTGAGACGGCTTTCAATTACACATGTTGTGCGAAGTACAGAATTGCGTTGTCACTGGTGGAATAACGGCTTTCAATTACACTTTCTGGGCGAAGCACAGAATTGCGTTGTCACTGGTGATGCAACGGCTTTCAATTACACTAGTTTTGCGAAACACAGATTTGCATTGCCACTGGTGGAGCAACGGCATTCAATTACACTTACTGTGCGAAACTCAGAATTGCTTTGTCACTGGTGTTCCAACGGCATTAAATTACACGTGTTGTGCGAAACACAGAATTGCGTTGTCACTGGCGTTCCAACAGCTTATAATTACACTTGTTTTGCGAAACAGAATTGCGTTGTCACTGGTGCAGCAACAGCTTTCAATTACACATGTTGTGCGAAACATGAAATTGCGTTGTAACTTGTGAAGCAACAGCCTTCAATTTTACTTGTTGTGCGAAGCACAGAAATGCGTTGTCAATGGTGGAACAACGGCTTTCAATTAAACTTGTTGTGGGAAACACAGAATTGCGTTGTCACTGGTGGAGCAACGGTTTTAATTACAATTGTTGTGCGAAGCAAAGGATTGCGTTGTCACTGGTGGAGAAACGGCTTTCAATTTCACTTGTGCGAAACACAGAACTACGTTGTCAATGGTGTTGGAACGGCTTCAATTAATCTTGTGCGAAACAGAATTGCGTTGACACTGGTGAAGCAACGGCTTTCAATAACACTTGTTGTGCGAAGCACAGATTTGTGTTGACAATTGTGGAGCAACGGCTTTCAATTACACTTGTGCGAAACACAGAACTGCGTTTTCGCTCGTGGAGTAACGGCTTTTAATTACACTTGTTGTGCGAAGCACAGAATTGCTTTGTCACTGTTGGAGCAACGGCTATAAATTACACTTGAACGAATCAAAGAATTGCGTTGTCAATGGTGTTGCTACGGCTTTCAATTACACTTGTGCGAAGCACAGAATTGCGTTTTCACTGGTGGAGCAACGGCTTTCAATTACAAATGTTGTGCGAAGCACAGGATTTCGTTTTCACTGGTTTAGCAACGGCATTCAAATACACTTGTGCGAAACACAGGAATGCGTTTTCACTGGTGGAGCAAAGGCTTTCAATTACACTTGTTGTGCGATACACAGGATTGCGTTGTCACTAGTGGAGCAACGGCTTTCAATTACACTTTTACGAAAGAGAATTGCGTTGTCACTGGTGGCTCAGCGGCTTCCAAATTACATTTGTGCGAAGCAAAGTTTACTTTTCATTGGTGGAGCAACGGCTTTCAATTACCCTTTCTGTGTGAAGCACACAATTGCTTTTTCAGAGTTGGAGCAAATGATTTCAATTACACTTGTCCAAAAAGAGAATTCCGTTGTCACTGGGGTGCAACGGCTTTCTATTAAACTTGTTGTGCGAAACAGAATTGCGTTCTCAATGGCGGAGCGAAGGCTTTCAATTACACTAGTGCGAAGCACTGAATTGCTTTGTCACTGGTGTTGCAACGGCCTTCATTTACACTTGATGTGAGAAACAATGAATTGCGTCGTCACTGGTGGATCAACGGCATTCATTTACACTTGTGCGAAACACAGAATTCCGTTGTCACTGGTGCAGCAAAGGATATATATTACACTTGTTGTGCGAAAGAAAGAATTGCGTTGCTCTGTTTTTCCAACGGCTTTCCATTACACTTGTTGTGTTAAGCACGGAATTGCATTGTCTCTGGTGGAGCAACAGCTCACAATTACAATTGTTGTGCAAAACACAGAATTGCGTTGTAACTGGTGGAGAATAGGCTTTCAATTACACTTGTTGTGCGAAGCACAGAATTGCGTTGTCACTGGTGGAGAAAAGGCTTTCAATTACACTTGTAGTGCGCAACACAGATTTGCGTTGTCACTGGTGGACCAACGGCTTTCAATTACATTTCTTGTGCGAAGCACAAAATTGCGTTTTCATTGGTAGAGCAACGGCTTTCAATTACTCCCGTTGTGCGAAACTCATAATTGCTTTGCACTGCTGGAGCAACGACTTTCAATTACATTTGTTGCGAAGTAAAGGATTACGTTGTCATTGGTGGAGCAACGGCTTTCAATTACAATTAATGTGCGAAACACAGAATTGCGTTTCCCTGGTGTTGCAACGGCTTTCAAATACGCTTGTTGTGCGAGACACAGAATTGCGTTTTCACTGGTGGAGCAACGGCTTTCAATTACACTTGTTTTGCGAAACACAGAATTGCGTTGTTACTTGTGGAGCAACGGCTTTCAATTACCCGTTGCGAAGCACAGAATTGCGTTGTCTCTGGTGTAGCAACATCTTTCAATTACAAATTTTGTGCGAAGTGCAGAATTGCGTTGTCACTGGTGGAGAAACGGCTTTCAATTACACTTGTTATGCGAAACAGAGAACTGCGTTGTGACTAGTGTTGTAATGGCTTTCAATTATACTTGTGCGAAGCACAGAATTCCGTTTGTCACTGGTGGAGTAACGGCTTTCAATTACACTTGTGTGGAACACACATCTGCGATAACAATGGTGTTACAAAGGACTTCAATCACACTTGTTGTGCGAGAGACAGAATTGCGTTATAACTGGTGGAGCAACAGCGTTCAATCACATTTTTGCGAAGCACAGGATTGCGTTGTCACTGGTGGATCAACGGCTTTCATTTACACTTGTTTTGCGAAAAACAGAATTGCGTTGTCACTGGTGTTGCAACGGCTTTCAATTACACTTGTTGTGCGAAGCACGGAATTGCGTTGTCACTAGTAGAGCAACGGCTTTCAATTACACTTGTGCGAAACATATATTTGCCTTGTCATTGGTGGTCCAACGGCTTACAATTACACTTGTTGTGCGGAACACAGAATTGTGTTGTCACAGGTTGAGAAACGGCTTTCAATTACACTTGTGCGTAACACAGAATTGCGTTGTCACTGGTGGAGCAACGGCTTTCAATTTCAATTTTTGTTCGAAACACAGAAATGTGTTGTCACTTGTGGAGCAACAGCTATCAATTATACTTGGTATGTGATGCACAGAATTGCGTTCAATGTTGGAGCAAGGGTTTTCAATTACACATTTTGTGCGAAACACAGAATTGCGTTGTCTCTGGTGATGCAAAAGCTTTCAATTACACTTGTGCGAAGCAAAGAATTGCGTTGCCACTGGTGTTCCAAAGGCTTTCAATAACACTTGTGCGAAACACACAATTGCGTTTTCAATGATGGAACAACGTCTTTCAATTACACTTCTTGTGCGAAAAACGGAATTACATTGTCACTGGTGGAGCAATGATTTTGGATTACACTTGTGCAAAACACAGAATTGCGTTTTCACTGGTGTTGCAACGGCTTTCAATTACACTTGTTGTGCGAAACACAGAATTGTGTTGTCATTTGTGGATCAACAGCTTTCAATTACACTTCATGTGCGAAACAAAGCATTTCGTTGTCACTGGTGGAGCACCGGCTTTCATGTACACTTGTGCGAAGCACAGATTTGCGTTGTCACTGGTGGAGCAACGGCTTTCAATTACACTTGTGCGAAACACATTATTGCGTTGTCACTGGTGTTGCAACGGCTATCAATTACATTTGTTTTGCGAAGCACAGAATTGCGTTGTCACTGGTGGAGCAACGGCTTTCAATTACACTTGTGCGAAACACAGAATTGCGTTGTCACTGGTGGAGCAACGGCTTTCAGTTACACTTGTTTTGCGAAACACAGAATTGCGTTGTCACTGGTGGAGCAACGGCTTTCAATTACACTTTTTGTTCGAAACACAGAATTTCGTTGTCACTGGTGGAGCAACGGCTTTCAATTACATTTATTTTGCGAAACAGAATTTCTTTGTCACTGGTGGAGCAACGGCTTTCAATTACACTTGTGCGAAACATAGAGTTGCGCTTTCACTGGTGTTGGAACGGCTTTCAATTACACTTGTTGTGCGAAACACAGAATTGTGTTGTCATTTGTGGATCAACAGATTTCAATTACACTTCTTGTGCGAATCACAGAATTGCGTTGTCACTGGTGGAGCAACGGCTTTCAATTACACTTGTGCGAATCACAGATTTGCGTTGTCACTGGTGGAGCAACGGCTTTCAATTACACTTGTTCTGCGAAATACAGAATTGCGTTGTCACTGGAGGAGCAACAGCTTTCAATTACACTTGTGCGAATCACAGATTTGCGTTGTCACAGGTGTTTCAACGGCTTTCAATTACACTTCTTTTGCGAAGCACAGAATTGCGTTGTCACTGGTGTTGCAACGGCTTTCAATTACATCTGGTCTGCGAAACACAGAATTACGTTGTCACTGGTGGAGCAACGGCTTTCAATTACACTTGTGCGAAGCACAGGATTGCGTTGTCACTGGTGTTGCAACGGCTTTCAATTACATCTGGTCTGCCATACACAGAATTGCGTTTTCACTGGTGGAGCAACGGCTTTTAATTACACTTGTGCGAAACAGAATTGCGTTGTCACTGGTGGAGTAACAGCTTTCAATTACACTTGTGCGAAACACAGAGTTGCGTTGTCACTTGTGGGGAACGTCTTTCAATAACACTTGTTGTGCGAAGCACAGAATTGTGTTGTCACTGGTGTTGCAACGGCTTTCAATTACACTTGTGCGAAACACAGAATTGCGTTGTCACTGGTTGAGAACGGCTTTCATTTACTCTTGTGCGAAGCATATATTTGCGTTGTCACTTTTGGAGCAACGGCTTTCAATTACTCTTGTTGTGCGAAGCAGAGAATTGCGTTTTCACTGGTGGAGCAACGGCTTTCAATTACACTTGTGCGAAACACAGAATTGCGTTGTCACTGTTGTTGCAAGGGCTTTCAATTACACTTTTGCGAAACACAGAATTGCGTTGTCACTGGTGGAGCAACGGCTTTCAATTACACTCTTGCGAAGCACAGAATTGCGTTGTGACTGATGGAGCAACGGCTCTCAATTACACTTGTACGAAACACAGAATTGCGTTGTCACTGGTGTTGCAACGGCTTTCAAGTACACTTTTGCGAAGCACAGAATTGCGTTGTCACTGGTCGAACAACGGCAGTAGTAACGTGCTGGATATGGGTTTTATTGGTGTAGGGTTGGCGGTAGAGGTATTTGTTTAGGGGTGACGTTGGAGGTTAGGCTCCCTCTATCTTGTCCTTTACCCTAGGTTGGGGATCGTTTGGTCGGTCGCGAGCCAAAGGTTGGGTCGCGAGCTATAAGTAGGGTTTCCCTTTTTAATCATAAGGATTAGGGTTTTTGTTGACCCCCTGTATTTAGTATCGGTCAGGGTCCCGAGCCATAGTTGGGGTCGCGAGCCCTAGGTAGGGTTTCCTTGTTAATCATAGAATGAGGAGTGTAAGGTTTTCATTGCCAAGGATTAAGAGAGAAAATTCAAAGAGATGCGATTATTTATTTCTTTTTATCAATTTCCTAAAGCACCCGCTGCCAGGATTTCCGAATATGTAGCCATAGGCATGGCAGCGTTGCGTATCTGTATGATCGGATCCCCAGAATCCGTTCTACCCGAATAGGACATATTAAAAAAGTTGTTAATTGTTAATTCTGGGTATCTGGGAATCCGAAAAACAGGGACTGAATTCTGGTGGTAGGATTACGAATACATCCGCAGGGTCTTCTCGTAGTTTTATTTCCAGCTATACCCCTTAGATCGTTGTGATCTTTGCGACGTACAGAATCGTGTACGATAGACCCTGCACTAGAAAATCCAAGCTGACTGTGATAACCGTCGCAAACAAGGTTTTTATATCGGGCATCTGTAAAGTATAAATAGTAGTCCTTAATATATATCACAAAGTGATCGGCATATGCTGGAGTTATAGGGAAGGAAGCATAAATCATGTTTTGCGTGAACACTGATTAAAGAAAAATAATATATATCATTAATTTCTTTATTATTTTTACATATGTATATATTCACACACACCCACCCACACGCGCACGTGGCGGCGGGTTCTCAGCTTACATACACGTGAAACCCGCCGCCATATGCCTTGAGGACGGGTTCCCCGTCATCGGCTACACCTACATATTCTATGTAGCAGTTCTGGATATTATTTGTTTTTATCCTTTCAAAAAATCTAGTAAATGTCTCATGACATCTTCGTGGTATCTGATGTACTCTAAATACTTCGATAAGAATTTTACGATATACCACAAAGATGTCACCGTCCCATTTGTCAACTACCACCACCTCATAGGGATAACCCTCTATCAATTCATGAATATGTTCATACAGACCGAGGAGCATCATCCTGCTGATTATCCCGACGGCTTCTAGGTGTGTGCCCTCTAGGGTAGCGGCCGGTGATGGCTCCATCTGGAAATTTACAAGAATATCTGTTCTATTTCCAAAATGTAAGAATTTGTGGTGGTGTTGGTGCCTAGATATTTAAGGCTTAGTGATAGTGTCTTTTCATTGATGCGTCGAAGTTCTTCATCACTGAACAGAACCCCATATCGTCGGGGTAAAAATACTTTCAAAAACGTCTGGGGGGATTCTGCTCGTAGAGTCGCCATATTTGGTCTGGACCCTCTAAATTCTCTCTCTTCTTTACTGCCTCGGAGATATAAAAGGATGTTACCATTCCTCTTCTCCGAGCACTGCAGAATCGTGTACGGTTGCCATACCTCCAGTTGACTGAGGGAACGGTAAAGGGTACGCGACATGGCTCTTGAAACCTCGTATAAAGAAAACATATCATTAATTACTTAATTCTACATATACACACGCGCGCACATGGCGACGGGTGCTCAGCTCATACACACGTGAAACCCGCCGCCATGTGCCTTGAGGACGGGTTCCTAATCATTAGTTCGACCTACATATGCTATATAACAGTTCTGGATATTATATGTTTTTATTCTTTCAAGAAATTTAGTAAATGTCTCGTGACATCCTCGTGGTATTTTAAGAATTCTAAATTCGTCAAGGAGACTTTTATGATATACCACGAAGATGTCCCTGTTCCATCTGTCAGCTACCGCCACCTCATAGGGATAACCTTCTGTCAGTTCATCTATACGCTCGTAGAAGCCGAGGAGCAACATCCTGCTGAATATCCCGACGGCTTCTAGGTGGTCGCCCGCTGGGGTAGCGGCTGGTGTTAGAACCATCTGGAAATTCACAAGAATACCTATTCTAACTCCAAGATGTAAGAATTTTTGGTGGTGTTTGTGCCTAGGTATTTGAGGCTTAGTGATAGTGTCTTTTCATTGATGCGTCGCAGTTCTTCATCGCTGAACCGAACCCCATAACGTAGGGGTAAAAACACTTTCAAAAAGTCTGGGGGGATTCTGCTCGTAGAGTCGCCAATACCGTCTCGCCATATTTGGTCTGGACCCTCTCCGCTCGCTCGATATGATACGGCGCGTTCTGCTTCAGAGCAGAGATTTTCATCTGCTCACAGGATGAGATCATCTTAAATTTCGAAGATAGATCCATCTGAAAACCGAAACACCCGTGCAAGCTCTATATCGCTCTGATAGGCCCGTAGGAAAAACTCGTAATAAAGGAAACGCTTACCTCAAAAACCATTTTCTTGTTCTCGACAGGTAGTAGTCACTCGACTGTCTTTCAACTGTCTTTGTGCTTCGCGTTACTCTGCGAGACCTTTTATAGCCAGACGACGGTGGCTATTCTCGGAACTATAGACAGTCAAGCGATAACTTCTAGCGTGTAACAGCACGTTTTCACGTACGCGAGCAGCATGCAATAATCGCGTTACTCTGCGAGACCTTTTATAGTCAGACGACGGTGGCTATTGTCGGAACTGTAGGCAGTTAAGCGATAACTCCTAGCGTGTAACAGCACGTTCTCACGTACGCGTGCAGCGTGCAATAAAGACATAAAACCTTGGAGAGAAATAGATGTTTAGGAAACCGATATATTCATAACCGTTTAGGTCGTGCTATTTCTACGTACTTCTTTCAGGTTAGTGACATATTTTTTTAAAAATTATAGTATAGTGTGTGTGTGTGTGGTTGAAACGCAACCCGATCCTATCATTCGCGCTGTGTCGATTTCAGAATAAATATGTCGCAAGACGATAACGATCCTCAGAGATTCACGATCGAAGAGGAACAGACCAGACAGTACAGGCGTTTTAATGCTCGGGAAACGCAGCTTACCGTGCGTCTCTTACCTCCACCCGAGGGAGAGGATCCGAATCCCATGTCCCATTTCCTAGACAGTGTGACAGAATTACTCGAGCACGCGTTACGAGATCTCGAGGATAGCGATATGGTTGGAATTGCCATCAGTAATGAAGTTGAGGTAAAGGACAGAGCTATAGGGATCACCTTCAGAAGAAAGGATCAAATAACGGGAGACGTGATCTGGTCGGTGTTCGAGGTGGCCCAGTCGAATGCTAGGTATAATGCTCTAGATACATTAGTCATGACGATCCATTCCGTAAAGATGTCGATCGGCCACGGCGGTAACGGAATCGCGACAAAGGGCAGGCCGCTCGAAATCATGGTTCGTTTGAAAAGAAGTATCGTACAAGTCAAAGCGGAAAATAACTGTCTGGCTCACGCCCTGGTCATAGCGAAAGCAAAAGTAGACGGCGATCCAAATTACGAATAATCCCGCCACGGATATAAGCTACGTCCCGTAGTCGATCGCTTACTCGAGACGACAGGTATAGATCTCTCGCGCGGTGGGGGACTACCAGAGCTGATGAGGTTCCAAGATCATTTCAAAGGGTATAGGATCGTTGTTTTCGGATGATTAAATTGCGAGGATATATATTTCGATGGGCTGGTAGAATCCGAAAAAATAATTAACCTGGTGTATGATGACGTAAATTGACATTTTCACGTCATAAACAATCTTACGGGTGCAATGGCTAGAGGGTATGTATGCAGAGGCTGTAATAAAGGGTGTAGACGTGGCGTGACTCATAAGTGCGGACAGACGTGTAGCGACTGCAAGTCGGTTCCTCCATATGTTCTCCGAAGAAAGAGTCCCGTGCGAGTCCTGTAACAGAAATTTTAGAAATCGCTCGTGTTTCGAAAAACATAAGACAAACAAGCTCGGAGGCAAGACAGCCTGCGAAAACGTGCGAAATTGCCCCGTGTGTAACGTGTGCGTGGCGAGAAAGAATCACGAATATTTCAAATCGTTCTGCCCGAATTGTAATAAGAACATGCAAATAAATCACCTCTGCTATATGCAGCCTTTAAATAACGAATTGCCCAGCGCCGATAACGTATTATTCGTACTCTATGATTTCGAGACCACGCAGGACACGAAAATTAGCAAGACGGCAAAACTACACGAGCCGATACTCGTTTGTCTTCAGCAATTCTGTACGGCCTGAGAGATGCAAGACGAA
>Ga0268261_10004082_pt1 | contig 10872 bp, 8 predicted proteins | sample TergutNc150P1_FD_190353 | JGI IMG/M metagenome (GOLD analysis project Ga0268261, IMG submission 190353) | Nasutitermes corniger P1 segment gut microbial community from laboratory colony in Florida, USA - Nc150 P1 (SPAdes) (version 2) | ecosystem: Host-associated > Arthropoda: Insects > Digestive...
ACTGTGCTGCGTCGTCGTGTGTGATCTAGAAACATCAAGAATAGGTGCTCCATATATATATATATATATATATATGACATTAGTCGCCTAAGGGTTAAACTTACTGTTCTCATGTGCTGAATATGCCATTTGTGGTAGTAGTCAGTTCAGTTGTGTGGGTTGCAATGTTTGTGCATGGAACCGAAAGAAAGAGAAATATAACTTGAAGCTCTGAAAGTGACTGCAATAAAACTCTTGCTTGCTACCAGTCATGTCAGGCGGTTGAAAGGCTTTTCAGCCACCTTATTGTGAATGAATTTTATAGCAAAGGAAAACTGTTGCATGATATTTTGTATGAGATCAGTAAGAGATTTTGAATCAAATATATAATGCAAGAGTGTGTAAATGTATTGAGTAATCTGACTTTGCAGAAATCTATACTGTTTCTTCATTTTCTGGTAGTCAGTGCATTTTTATATTTCTCAGAAAATATGCAATGTGGCCTGCAAGGTATATGCATGGGTTCAGAAAATTGAAATATTTATGTTACACATCTGTTCTGAAATATATTTACAGCTGCTGAAATGCCTGTTTGGGACCAACCTATCAGCTCAGTGGGTGGAACCTGATGACAGTCAGCGTACCACATCATCATTAAACTGTACTTCTTCAGCGCAGGGTTATGACTGTTTCTACAACGTATGTTTCCAGACACCCTACAGACATCTGACAGATTTTATTACATACTCTAGCAGTAAGGCACAGGACAAGGATGAAGAATTTATGTAAGCTTGATTTTGATTCTGAAGGTTTTGTGAAAGATATTAGGTGGGACCTTGTCCATTGAACATTGAGTTATGTTTCTTTTAAAAATATGATCTCAAGGATTTGTACTATAATCATGCTTGTGGTCCAGGGTATGCGGTTTATTAATTAGCATCTCTGCAGGTATTGCTACGTTATGTGTGGGGAGTCCCACGTAGTTGTGGTTCTTTGTAATTTCCTTTGATTAACCCTTATCCTGCTAACATGGAGAAAATGGTGCGCTAATAATGCCAGCAAATAGCAGATGGGATTTAATTCAGCGTTTAAAGAGTTAAGGCAGATGCTGGCGTACATGATTAAAATAGGCGATTACCATTTTCAGTGCCTCCAGATTCCTGTTGTCTGTCCATTGGTTGCTGTAGGATGGTATGAATTTGATGAATTCAGTGATACCTGTGTAATAGATGAATTGTCCATGACCCTTTTTGCCAAAGGATGAGCTTTGTCGATGTGCAAAATGCAACTTAAAAAGCTGCATGTCACCTCAAGTTGTAGGCCAAGAATATGCAATCCAGTGTTTGGCCATTTAAATCCAGAGTCTTCTGCATGGTATACTGACTGATTAATTCTGACACCAAAGGGTTAAATATGCCAAGAAACATAAAACTGTTGCACTCCTAGAAGATAAGAATGTATCTAAACTTTGTATTTATGATGTGGGATGTATGGTGACAGTGAATATTGAGACCACATCTTGTGGGATGTCACACTGTAATCTTGTAGATAAGTTGCTGCAGGTTGGTGGGACCTGCTGTTCATGTTTTTGTGAAACAGTTTGTAATTGCCATACTACATGGTGACACATTTCATAAGACTTTAATCTTCTAAACACATTTCTAATGCACCTAATTGCAACAGTTTTTCTGCATTGCTGAAATTGAAGATAACCCTCCACTAAGAAACCTGTTTGCACAGAAAATGTTATTTGATATATGAATTATTTGCATGCTTTTCAGTGGCATAGGTAACCAGTCAGGTGCCACCCCCCTTTGTCCACTGCTTGTTAATCAGGGGCTCTGTATAAATATCACAGGTACTGCCAGGTTTCATAACACGGACCTAGTAAGCATTTTATCGTGAAACAGTCAAGAACAGAATCAAGTCAACTGGTGCTTTCTGCAGTCCAATCATGTGTGCCTGAAAGGCAGAAGTTTCTCCTTCGAGTTAGCATTAATGTGTGATAATGTAAAGTTTTTCATCATGGAGAAAACTCATTCATCTGCGTCATCTGTACATTCCACATTGTACTGGGCATTATTTCCTACTGTGTGATACTTACTATCCTTTCCATTTCCTGTTTAGTGATGTGACTATAACTGATATTTATTTATATCTTCAATATAGGCTAAATAACTTGTTCTGAATCATTATGAAAGTGATCAAATTTAGGGCCTGAATGATTGTCATTTAGGTTTGGTGTTCTTGGGTGTTCATTTCTGCTGTCTCCATCTTTGGACTTTGGCCATGTGCAAATATTTTCTTACTCTATGAGAGACTGTTCTGTATGTTATACATCATAAATGTTCACATCATAGTGCCACTGGTCATAATCATGTAGATATATAGTCCCTTTTGTAATAATGATATGCAATTTAACAGTGCAAGCCACTTCAGTTCAGGAAGCCTGAATCTTGTTGTAGGCGACCATTAGAAGTTGTTAGCAAGTAATATTTCTGTGAGGAATAGCTTCTTTCAATTCTCAGGTTCAGTGGTACTTCAGCATGCTTTGGTAGTGTTTGGTTCCTAACCTTAAAATATATTTCTGTCTTACTTGTTTTATAGGCAGCATTATAGGTCATGGATGCCAATGTATAGGACATGTCAAAAACATTAACAACAAGAATGTAAAATGTTTGGAAACAGTTGTGTATATTCTGCTGTTCAGTTACAGAGAACCCTTAATTTTTTAATTTGGAAAATACAGAACATTTCATCTTCCTTTATGTTAAATGTGATATTTTGTAGAGTTGCCACGTTATATCAATTGTAAATACAAATGCACTGAACATGAGTTAGATATTTCAGTAAATCATCCAGTCTGATCCATATACTTACGGGCAATTGATCACAAGCCATCATGGTTTGTAACAACATAATGCATCATCACTTCATGCTTTTTGGTGTGTTTCTGAAAGGAAACAGTCTGTTAGAGTCATGCAGGTTGCATATACCTATAAAGTCATCTGCACAAATTGGGCTGAATTTTACATAACCCAGGGGAGTCATAATTAAGTGTTTGAACATGGAAAATAATAAAACAAGGGCTCACATTGTGTGGAATTTTATGTTGGAACTCGTAAAGTGGTTTGGATTGGAATAGCCAATCAGGATTCAGTTTTCAAGAGGAAGCAAGTAAAGTAAGTAGGATATGGGCTGAACAACCAAAGAATTGTGGTTTCATTCCTAGTGGGATAGAGATTTTTATTTATTCCATGGCATCCAGTCCAGATCTGGGGCCCACTCAGCTTCCTGTTCCTTGATTACCCTTGGCTTTTTGTTTGGGGGTGAGGTGATGGGGATGTGAAGCTAATCACAAACCTCCACCTAGTGCTTAGGTTAGGACTGCTTGGAATTATACTTCCACTCCACAAATGCCTGCATCATCTGCAAAGGGACAGCTTTACCTGTACCTATATGGCATTAGCCACTCTGGTTCCACTGGGAACTTTTACTTTTGTGGGTAAGGCAGTGGAAGCACAATGCAGAGTATTTACCCCAGATGTAATGCAAAAGTATTGAATGCCATGTACTTTATCTCCATGCCCTCTTTTGGCGAACTCTGTGGTATGGTATTGGTATATGGAGGCAGGTTGACTTTTATATTTTTGTGTTGAAAGGCATTGGCTGGTTATAATGGAAACCTTAGACATTCTGGTTTTAATATCTGGTCTGTACTTTGTTGGTTCCCACCCAGTCTGCTTGTTATGTGAAATGTAATTCTTCGTTGAATATGATTTCTGTTTGTAGTATTAGATATTCAGAACATCATTTTATATATGGTATAGAGGAAATTATTATTTCTGACATGATAATTGTTTGCTTGATGAGAATAATTATTTTTCTGCTTTAAGGTGGATGAATTGTTTACGACGAAAGGCAGATAGGAAAGGATCTCCATTTAAAGGTTTCAGTCGTGGAGCTGACAGGACCTCCCTGGCCTCATACATCAGGCTGTTTGAGCCAATGGTCATCAAAGCTCTCAAGGTAATTATTATTGTGGTATATTTTTTGTGACTGGTACTGGCACTTTGTTGTGTAATTCTCACAAGATTTTCTTGAAATTTTGTGGTATAAGCTCGGTAGTGCAATTTAAGCTTGTTTGTGTGATTATGTGTGGGATTTTGAGAAGTTGTGTCATGAAATGTAAGGCTTTCTACTTGATTTAACATTTTTTAACATTTAACTTTTTACTTGACTGCTCCAAAAAATTAAAACACTTTCTTCGAAAGACAGGATGGGTGGTATGTAGGATTAATTGTTAACAAAAGAAAGCTTAGGTTTACTTAGTGTTTGACTTTGTCCAGTGACTGGTGTTTTAGATAAAGAAAACATTTCAGAAACTGGATCTTTTGCTGAAATATGTTATATGTTTTGGAATAGTAGACAGTAGACAAAGTTCAGAAATTAAGTAACCATATAAGAAATGTGATTGAGACAAATGAGATGGGCAGGGCATGTAGCTTGTATGGGGGACAAGAGAGGTGTATACAGGGTTTTGGTGGGGAAACCTGGGGGAAAGAGACCACTTGGAAGACCCAGGCATAGATGGGAGGATAATATTAAGATGGATCTTCAGGAAGTGGGATGGGGGGCATGGACTGGATAGATCTGGCTCAGGAGGTGGGCACTCGTAAATGCAGTTATGAACCTTAGGGTTCTGCAAAATGAGGGGAATTTCTTGACTAGCTGAAAACCATTTAGCTTCTCAAGAAAGACTCTGCTCCATGGAGTAAGTAAGTAAATATGAGAAATGTAGGAATGTCAGAACCTTTTAGAAAATCTAAATTACATTTTTCACTTAAACATTTCAGATATTAACTTATTTTCACATACATTACATGTTGTTGGTGCTTGGTAACACAAAAGGTTACATGGTGTGTAATAATGACACAGAGTTTGTGTCAGACTGTCAAATGTAGTGTCATCCCTTTTGCTTCAGAGTTTGTACCTTCTGCTATCCATTTCAGACTTCATTGACAGAACTTAACCATGTAACCTTTCATACATGACAACTGAGTGGGCCACTTCCTTTTGTATCCTATCCAATTCATCATTTACTAATCACCCTATCACTCTACACTACACATACTGATAACATGAATTACAGAATATGCCCCTGAAGGAACTGTGAATGAACAGATAAATGTGTCAGTACTTTCAAGCACCTGTGGATATTTCACTCCAAACATGTAGGTTGTTATATGATCTTCCATACAGTATTCCAGTATATATAATCATGTAAGAATATGGCCGGACAATGATTTCTAGTGACATGACTTGTGGACTGAGCTGTTTATCAGCCAGTTTATTTAGAACATTCTGGGGGGCACACATGCAGCTTGGATTAACATAAAATATTGGTTCCTGTCTGAAACATTCCAAAAAGTGACAGGTGATGCACAATGTGAAATACTTGGACATCAAAGTTGTGGCTGCTTATTGTCTTATACTCTTTAACACTCCTCATTTTTTCACCTTTATCACATCCACAGATCCTCCAGTCACACCAATGCTGCACTCCGGGTAGATGATGGTGACCTACTTGTTCTCCTGTTGTCCTCAGTAGATACATTAGTTTATCAGAATGATGGGGCATTGTGTACCTGGGCACTAGTAGGGTGAGGTAATCCTGCTAATTGATAGGGTGTGATTTGATGGATCAATACGAATAAGTGATTGGGTAAGAATTTGGATTGTGTTAAAGTAGCTCAGGTAGACTGATGGATCATGAGACATTTCTCAGTAGGAATATAAAATGATAGTGTACCAGTTTGTGACCTCCTGACAGTTAAAACATACAAATTACCATTTACTTTATTTGTTGTATATTCTTAATAAAATTTAGTTCTTGCACATAAATGATAAAACTTTGAACATGGATTAGTGTCACTTGATGAACCTCATCAAATATGAAATATGGCCACCCACAACACACTCAAATCAGTTCCAACTCTTCCACAATAGCAGCAGACAACAATATGGTGTAACAGTTACCAGATGCTGTAGTTACAGTTGTTTTGTGCTCCTGAAGATGGGTGATGGTAACACCCAAAACATGTAGAGCAGTTGTCAGATAAAATAAACTTTGTAACATGTTCATCTTGTTGGGATATATTGAATATTATTACGATGCACGGACCCATGAACGTTAAAAGAAATGAAGTGTTCCACTCATTTATCAACTGTGGTGCAGTTTAACCTTCAAAAAATAAGTAATGGTTGTGGAGCCTCATAAATGTATTAAATGGAAAATTTTTTATACAAATTTAAAAAAATCAACTTCCAAAGTGGCAGAACATTTTGCATGAGAAACTTATGTGCAAGAAAATTTAACATTATTGTCATGGGATCCTTACATGGGAAAACTTTGTAGCTGGGAACTTTTTATCCAGGAAACACTGCACAGTATGATAAAATGTTTTAGTAATGAGTTTGTTGTCTAAGTGTTTAGGAATAGTATGTGTGCTTGTAGGATAGGCTAGAAAGTTCACTTTAGAAGTGCAGTAATGATTTTGTCTGTGAAAATTATCATTTAGTCACAGCTTATGTTTACAATAAAATCAAGATATGATTGTAACTGAGACTCATGTTTCTTGTTTGCAGCAATACACAGTGACCAGTGATGTACAGCTTCAGTGTCGAGTATTGCTTTTACTGAGCCAGTTGGTGCAGCTGAGAGTCAACTATTGTCTACTTGATTCTGACCAGATCTTCATTGGCTTTGTATTGAAGCAGTTTGAATTCATTGAAGAAGGACAGATTCCGTACGTTTATTTTGCCATTTCTTTATATTGTAGTATCTGTTTCTTATTTGTGAAATTACAAAGTGTATATTCATTGTAAATATTTAACCTTTAGAAGACGAAACGTAATCTGCTTTATATAACGAATCAGTCCGTACCGCGCTGTAAACACTTTCCACTATGGTTATAAAAACCAATCACTTAATGGCGCATAGAGTAAAGGCCGCTGTCTGTTCTCAGATCCGCACAAAACACTCAATGCGAAGTGAGCAGCGTGTAGAATTTTTGAATGTTAAACCTGGTGGTACGTAAAGAAACCACTAGACTGTAAAAGGTTAATGTCAGGTCATTCATACCGTAACTTACGTTAGAATGGGATTTCATTTAAAGACTTGGTCAGCTAACATCACCACTATTGCCATTTTGTTAACTCAGTTCAGTAAAGCTTATTTGTGCCTAGATAATTAAGAAAATATTTCCTTATTAGTGAACTGAGCCAGTGGGCATGTCTTATGTAGCTGTTCCATAATTGGACCTGGCTGTTGCTTAGAAGGTGGTTTTCTGTTGCTTTTGATTCTTGTGGTTACCGCTGGCATAGCTATGTATACCATTTGATTTTAGACATTAATGTGATTTTGAAGTGTGTGAACTATTATATAAAGTGTGGCATATCAAAGTCCGTGTAAAACAACAGAGAATATTATGCATGTTGTATTATTCCTTGAGGTTAAATTAAAAAGAAAATGTAAGATTTATGCACTGTTGAGAGTCAATGGGGAAACACCTAACATTTCTTGGGCAGTGAACCAATGGATTGAATAATCAAAATTGTACACATGTTAGATGGTATGGTTGGTAGTGGTATGAAAGACATTTGTGCAGATAACCTGTGACATTGGTAGCTAATTTTTTGTCTGTATACTTACAAAATTTACTCAGCTTTCTTAGAATAACAAACTGGATGTAGAATTAACTGTAAGAGCCTGGGTTTCTTTTTTAGGCATGCTGAAGAACTGATACCCCAGATATTCCACTTCTTGGTACATCTGTCATACGAGAAACATCATTCCAAGTGTATTATTGGTGTGCCTAAGGTAATCCAATTATGTGATGGATTAATGGCAAGTGGACAGTCACCAGTCACACACTGTAAGTAGTGGCCATGTTAAGCTGAACTGTCTATATATAAACACATTCTTATTCTGCGACACATTTTTCATTCCTTATGTATCTGTATCTCTAAAATCGTAACTGATGTCATCATTATAAAATCCACTGCCATTACTTGATGTGAGTAGTTGATGTTTAAATAACACATATTGCAAAGCTGCAATTTACAACAGTTTTATGTTTGTTTAGGTATTCCAGCACTAGTTCCAGTAGTGGAAGATGTGTTTCTGGTTCGTGGTGCAAGTAGCACCAGCAGCTTTGATTTGAAGGAATTAGACACTCAACGAGAAGTTCTGGTTTCAATGTTATTACGGTTGGTGGAATACCATCAGGTCAGTTCACTTTGTGATTGAGACTGTCACCATAAGAACAGTTTTTCTATGGAATGCACTCTTTGCCAAAAAGAACGTGAAAGCAGAAAGGTACTCTCCAATGGCTGACATGTTTTCCACACATATTCTTTGCAGTTTTACATATCTCACTGGTCCTGATCCTCATTTATTACAGATACTTATCTGTTGTGGGGCCTGGGGTGGCATAGTGGTTAAGGCACTGCTCTACTAGTCGGAGGGTTCCAGGATCGATCCCCGGTCACTGGGGATTTTTTCCAGGGCATCAGACAGTTCCATGTGTCCTGGGGTCGACTCAACCTCTAAAAATGAGTACCAGGATGTTCCTGGGGGTAAAAACGACCGGTGCATAAGGGTGACGACCTTACCACCTTCATGTGCCGAGTGTCTAGAAATTCTGGAGCCTTAACCTACCAGAAACCCGAAAGGCCACTAGGCCTGTAGTGGGATTACTTTACCTTTTACTTATCTGTTGTACTAGGTACAAATCTGTTGTTACAAAGCTGGTCATAATATAGATATTACCCTACAAAAGTTATCCCTGTGTGCACAGTGGAGACATATGGGGAAGTGGACATACGTGCCTCCATGCATTCTGGACTGACTGTGGTGTCTGGTCAGCTTCATTTTTCATTTGCTTCACACCCACAGTTAGAGCTGCTAGTATGCATTGAGTAGGATATTTGTGGGCCCCGCAGCCAGTCTGGACACTTTGGAAAAGAGAAATCTATTTCCCTTTCTGGGAAATGAATTTTAATTCCTTGGTTGTTCATCGTGTAGCCTAACCACTATACTGACTGGGCTGTCTGAGCTCATTGGTTGTTTCTGTTCAGGGTCTGGAATTATTGTCTAATGTACTTGCTTTGTATTTATGGTACTGAGAGCTGTTGCAAGTAACAGCTGTCAGGTTTAGTTAGTGAGAGCTGTATTTAATATCATTCACCTGTTTTTTGACTGATGAATTTTATGTTTGAAAGATGGTAAGGTTAAGTTTGAACTCTGTACGATGCTGGAGTAATTTTGGATGATACTAGACTCAGATTAAATCATTCAACAACTGTTAGAATAGACCCTAATATCACACTTTATTAATAGCCATCCATCAGTTTGAGACTTGAAACCTGTGAATAGATCGTAAAGGTTATCCTTCATGTGTTCGCTTTTTGTATTTTATGCAGAAAACACATAAAATGGCATAACATATTAAAATTTAGTAGTGATCATTACATATAAAAGGCTAAGGGTCATTCATTTATCATTGTTTATGTTGGAAAGTAGTTATGAATAGGAGTGAAAAATGGTTGAGGTGAAAGCATGTATGAGTCAGTAATACAGTGACCAATTTTGTCAAAAATTCTTTCATTAGCACACCATGTGGTTCATACAGTTATTCTGCAGTGTTCATTATCTTTGTATAAATTTAGCTTCCTGGATTCAAACCATTTAGTTTTGGAATTTTTGATGAAGTTTATTTTTTATTTCATATTGACTTGCCAGCTAGCTGTGTGCCATACTTTTCATTTATATCAAATGTTTGTAATAGTCCTAGAATTATGTACTGACAGGTACAAAGTATTTAAATGTATATCAATGTCTGTATGACTTTGACATGTAAATCACAGCATTCCATGATGAGGGGTTCAAGCTACCTTATAACATTGGCCTAACAATACATTAGATAAAAATTCCATATATGCATTTATATATTTAAAGTATGAGGATGAGGAGGAGGAGGGGGAGGAGGCTGAGGAAGAAAAGAATGTGCACGCCTGGTCGTAACTCATAAATCCTACCTTCCCATAGAATAAATATTTAAACTCCTATCATACTTTGAATAATCTTACAAAGTGGAATCATGTACACATGTGTTGTTAAGATATATAGTCACCCTTTTTATATTGGAAATTATAAGAAAAGTGTGATTTTACTTATTGCTGGCATGACCATATAGAAAAACTCCACAGTTAATAATTTATGTTTTCCACTGTTCTATCAGTGGCATTACAGTTGAGCACTGGGTTTTTCTTAAGTGGAATAAGATATGTCTGTATATGTTTTTCTTATCAAAGCAAATGTGGCTTCTTTGGGTTTTTTGTATGTGATGGGGTTTTCTGAAGAACTTACGATGCCTACTTTCCACTTCACTAGTTCGCATGTGTGCCATGTTGCTGATTGTAGGAAATTGGAAGAGAATGATATAAAGGGTTGGCTCTGGTGGAGTACTCTTGGTACTGTATTTTATAAAAAGTCAAGCAGCAGGTTCATAGGTGTAGTGGACACCCAGTTCTATGCATGTACGTAGGCACACATGTGCACATGCAGATGCACTGCATGTTGATCTTATATGCCTTCATTTTGCCCCATTAAGGAAGGAAAATAGTCTAAAAGGTCGGTTTGAAACTACAAGTCCGAATATGTAGAGTTTCAATAATTTGTTTTACAGATGGATAGGAATTCATTAACCCTTTAAACCCCAAATTAAATCCCATCTGCTATTTGCTGGCATTATTAGGAGCTTACCATTTTCTCCATGTTAGCAGGATAAGGGTTAAATTATTAACCTTTAGGCTACTAATGTCATATAT
>Ga0268261_10004083_pt1 | contig 10871 bp, 8 predicted proteins | sample TergutNc150P1_FD_190353 | JGI IMG/M metagenome (GOLD analysis project Ga0268261, IMG submission 190353) | Nasutitermes corniger P1 segment gut microbial community from laboratory colony in Florida, USA - Nc150 P1 (SPAdes) (version 2) | ecosystem: Host-associated > Arthropoda: Insects > Digestive...
CACTGAGCACGCAATTGACAAGTTGTTTATCGGCTGATGCAGGCTTTCTGTGCGATATAGCTGTTGCGTTCGGGAAGACGATAAGCGGTACACACTCTATATTGAATTCATCACGTGAAGTGTACCATGCAACGTGATTGCATGTGCCGTTATTTGGCGCCTTTCAAAATTGAATATGTTATTTGAAATTTTAGTGTTGCTGATGCAGTTCCGTAACATTTTGAATATTGCAAAGAGATGGTGAAAAAAGAAGGAAAATAAGAGGAGAGCCAGAAGGGAAGTATAATGAAGTAAAAGATAAAACACATTTTACATGGAAAATGAAAAAAATTGTAGGGTTCTGAGTTTTTCCAGGCAGTGCCTTCTTATTCCTTCTGTTGAAGGTGGGCTGGAGCAGTTCTAGAGCGTTTGGAAATGAAGACGGTAAGGTGAAAAGAAATGGTTTGTTTGAAATATGCAGGAGATACGAAGTGTCGGGATATTACTGGATATGTGCAGTATTTTCTATAGGGAGTCGAAATTTTGTTAACGTTGGAGAGAACGTTAGTGGGGTAGAAATTTTGATTTTAATACTGCGTTGGTTGCACGGGAAGTGTACAGTGAAATTTGTAATTTAAGTTCCAACTTATTATTTGCTAGAAAATCGACGAAAACCACGGAAAAACCTGACTGATTTGGCTGGTCGGGAACTTCCCCACTGCATTCCCAATTCTAGCCACCAGTGCGGAATTTAAGTGCGTGAAAACAACAGCAATCTCCATCCAGGGTGAAAGAAATTCGAGAATATCCTCACCAAAATGTGATTAACGTTAAAACAGAAGTCGAAAAATGTTATTCAACACATATCTTGAAATATTAGGTTTGAAGATATACAGCGATTTCAACTTCAAAACCGGTCTCTATCAAGAAGGTAATTCGAGGACTTGGTTTTAGATCGCCTATGCGTGAATTCTGTATTTAAAATTTCTGTCCAATATTGCACCGAAATACTCTACGTGCTCAGACGTTTATTGTTCTTCAAATGAATTTGAAATATTCAGTTTGTGCCGCAAAGACATCACGTTGCCTCCTTGTTACTATGACCTGCCAACAAATGACTTTTAAAAAAGCAATTACAGATTCCTCTGAGAATTATACCTAAACCTAAATGTACGATGTATGTAAAATTCAGACAGGCTTATTGAATATTAAAGTTGGTATTTCAAATAATAATAACTTGTATATACTTACTAATAGTGTAAGCTACGTTTCTTACCATTGTTCCACTTTATACTCACCGAAACAAAGAGGGGCAGGGACAGAGTTCCGAACCTGACGGCGGTGGTTTTCACCGGCCTCTGGCCTCTCATGATCATCATAGTGGTGTAGAATTTGTATTGTTGCGACTGGTTGTACCAGTCACTGTCGTATACCGCGTTGAACACCGCCTCGCTCTAGCGCAAAAGGGAACATATGTGCAATAATTGTCTTTTTTGTTAATTCGTTAATTTAAATATCAATTTTGCCATATGTGCAATGTTTTGCATTGAGAGTAGTGTTAGGGTCTTAGAGATGTTGTAGCCAGACACTGTAGGGAATGCAGGAAATATGTTGACTGTTCGTGTTTGTGTATTTGAAATTAATATTTATATGAGGCAAAACAATAAACTGTGGTAAATAACGGACATAAGGAATTCATATCTTTGAATAAAGGAAGTATGAATTGCCCCCATAATAAATGAATCTCTGTAAATAATTAATAAACTTCTACGATATAAATGTAGTTGCACCGATCATGTTGTAGCGACAGTCGCAAGTCGATCGAACAGCAACTACCCTCACTGAACACTTCCTTTGTGTTCCATAGTCTTAACAGTTGACTGTAAGCTTATGAACTTAAAGTATGTTTCTATCATTTGCTTCGAAATCCGCAACCACTTATTTTTCCATTGTTTTCGACGCTTTGTAAATACTACATTGTGTAAGGCGTCGTGAAATAACCTAATGATTACTTTAATAACTCAATAAGCTCTGTCAGAACTCTTGCCAACAGCTTTACAACCTGTAAATAGCAGTCAGATGATGAAAGGAAAAAAAATTAAGAAATAAAAATGAAATGATAAAGGAGTAAATAAAATAATAAATGCGTAAAATGATGCCAATGGTATTATCAACCTCTCCTTCGAAAGATCAACGCTAAGTAAACTGCAACTGACCATTATAAACAACAACAGTCGTTTAACATTTACCTGGTTCATTAAATTGGACCCTAATGTACAGTACAGGCCCAACTGAAAAATCACGGATATTAAATATCCTATTAGCTTCACAAATTCCCCATTGACCAGCATCTAGAACAATGAGAATTCTATCATATTCATTCAATATTGTGTCCCAGAAGGCGATAAAAAACAACATATTTTGAAGCCAATTGCAGTAGCTGTGCTTTGACGAGCGTAAGATTTGGGGTGAAGGGTTTTTTTTATCCCGTAACTGCATGAATATATATCCTCATTTTTCCAGATCGTTATTTTTTCAAATGTAAATTTAGAAGACTCCTTTCATTAAATAAATTTCCCAAATATCTAGGTATTTCATAACTTTATAATTAATTAAGATTCGGCACAGATCAGAAGGTGAAGACCAAGGTGGTTAGGCTAAGGCACTCGTTCGCACAGTGACACGCAGAACGAATTCATTTGACAAGCAATCGCATTTGATGCGCCAGCGTTTCTTGGCATGACAATGAAAGCAGTTGGAAGCCAAGAGCAGCGAAGAAATATTAATATTTTGTCTGTGTGGCAAAAGGCTCAACTGACGGCGCGCTGTTAGTGTTTCATTTAGAGATAAATTTGTTTGTATTCAATGTTACTCTGAATGTGTTTATTTCAATAAAATTTAAGGACGATAACTTTTATTGCCTAAAATGGCACTTAAGTATCCCTCCAGTCCAACATATCCCTCTTGCTGCCAAAATTTCTAAGTACACCTTACGGGCGTTTGTCTTAAATTTCTACAATATTTGGCACTTAGTTTTAATTTCTTCTTTAAAGGAGGGAAATTACAGGACAATGTAAAGGCAGAAGCTCTCGCTGATGCAAGTAATCTCTGTTACTTAACTATTTTTCATGCATTTTCTTCTTTTTCAGCTTCAGTGGCTAGGCGCCTGCCCGTTACCTTGCAGAATATATTTTGAAACATTCTACATTTCAAAACGGGTTCTTCGTAATTAAAAAAATAGAAAAATATCTATACACGCAGAACGCGACAGAAAAGAACAGTAATTGTCGAGGTGTATTTTAACTTGCCGCCTTCTTGTGTGAGTGATCCAAGTCCTTACGCGCCCTCCATCTATCATGCATCATGTTCCGAAACTGTGTTTTACGTTCTTAGCTGGATATTGCATTAATATAGCATAGTTTTTCTTGTGGACTTTTCGTAGTGTGTGGATTTGTGTAGCAAACTTTATATGAAATAGTGCAATGCGACTTTTCACAATGAAGTTTTCAGCAAAAACAGTAAGAATACAGTTATCACCTGACTTGCCTCTATCATTGTTGCTATTATTTTGACTTTGTCTCATTTTGAAATTTTTCTGGAAAGCACTCAGACAGATTGAATGCATTACTAAGTACGTTGAAACATACGAATATTTATTACATCTTCTACAAATTCGTCCAAATTTCTTAGGATTCAAACAATTCTAAAAGTATGAAATACTTAGTGAATTATATATATATATATATATATATATATATATATATATGAGTGTGTGTGTGTGTGTGTGTGTGTGTGTGTGTTTTTGTTGATATATAACAATACATCCGTCAACAGTTCTTTCAATTACAGAGAGTTATATACTTATATTTACTGTAGAATTTTCCGTTGAACTTATGTGTTATCTCAATAAAATGATTTATAACATACTAAGAAAAACCCATTATACGATGTCTGCACTCCACTCTATCAACATGTAAAAGAAAGGAGTAAGAACCAACATATTCCTGAGCTCTAAGCATATTTTAGAAAAAGAACCTAGACGCAGTGTCGTTATATAAAAGCTGGTAATCATAAGCCATTTTAATAACATTAAAAACTTCTAGTTGTACATGCTGTTGTTGGTACTTACTGATATTGCTGTAATTCCAATGAAACAAATCAGTACGGATGCTGTTAAGAATTGCGCAAAGTAAGCTGTGTGCCAGAGTAAGTTCAGCTTCTCGGAAAATCTGCGAAGAAGAGAGTAAAGTTTTAAAAAATTACCAATGAAAGTAAAGCAGTTATATTCACTACATTCACAAATTATGCACCCTATAAGCCGCTGGTGATGTTCGATACATTCCACGAGGTAGCGTTCCATTTCCATCCGATGATTTAAAAATGAGCAATTGTTGTTAGGGCTGTAAATTTCGACAGAAGGAGAGCCATAGTTATTCTGCAGCCCACTGACGGTTTCATGTTGTTGACTTGCAAGCTGCTTATTCTCGTTGACCATGGTTTCTTTATGTACAGCCGTTGCAGAGCCCAAATCAGAAGAGCGCTCATTTTCACCTCTTAAATAACGAAACATGTAATTTGTAGTCCAGTGCAAAAGTTAATGTTACATTTGGCATTCCAAAGTTCTCTTCGTCTTTATGTACTGCTGGTTTAGTGACACATTTTCAATTGACCGAATAAATTATTAACTTTCTAGGAGCCCCTTTCTCCTCACTAGCTGCGCCCCTGCGCTGTCATATGTCTTAAAGAACACCGAATACGACTGTAAAATGCACAACGGTCAGAGCTTATTGCAACTTTAGCTTTATAATTACCTAAGATTAGAACTTTTGGCAAAACAGGCTTCGTTTTTTTCTACCGCAGGTTAAAAAATGAAGTAAGGTCAGGCCACTGAAGGCCGCGTACTGCGAACTGCACATAAAAATGACAGAGTCTGGTATATGAAATGCCCACTCTGACGAGATTAAGGACACGCAGGATCTCGGTATGCAGAATACATACTCACGGGTCGACTTGTGGCGATTTGTATTTCGGAAATTTTGTTAATTTTGATATTAATACGAGGGTTTACAAATTTTAAAGTGGGGAGTAGCTTAAGAGTTATTTTTATCATGGTATTTGCGTCTACCAGGTGTCATTTATTTCCGTCCTCAGGGGAACTGTGCTTGCAAAGTTAGGAGGTAAATTTGCCCCTGTGCTTAAGTAAGCACTATCTCAAGAAGATGTATGAAAATTGGAGTTATAGCTCCACGCATTCTTAACCTTAGCACCAAAAGGAGGAGAGTGGTTAGCCTGACGTCCCGGCTGCCTCATTCCCGGGTAAATATCCGCCAGCGTCGATTGGGTAGGGACATTTTGGCTCGACAGCCAGTCTGAACACGTGAAGGTAAGAATTGGTCCTGCCGTGAATCGAGCTTTGATTCTTCCTCTGTCGTGTAGCCATTAGACTAGTCGTTATGCAGTTTGGTCGGTGTTTGGAATTTCTGGAACATATCTCGTTGAGGTTTTGGCATTCTCGACTCCGTATCATAGTGACACCAGTGTAGGGAATGTGAACTACACACATGTGATGCAGTTTTGTTTATTCTTTAAGTATTCACACGGTTAAAAGTGAAAATAATGTACAGTGGTTTAAAATGTCGCCTTGTCATTATTAGCTTTGTTTTAACTCGTTAACGCATGTGTATTTGGTAAATAAGTTGGGCGTGTGGAGAGATATACCTGTATTTTTCACGAGTATAATACAGAGTCAGTATGTTTGGTAAGGATATTTGTAATTATTTTTTAAGTGTTCTAATACCGTTAGGACATACTTTACTTACTTAATAAAATGGCGAAAAGATCTCATAGTGATGGAGTGCTGTAACTTTAGCAGAAACGAAGTGGAAACGAGTTAGTTGCATAGTTAAACTGTCCGACTGATTCGTGGATTTTGAGGTTATATTCAGATTTTACCAGGTTATGATATGTGGCGCAAACGGTTGAAATAGTTTATGAAAGGCATGTAACTTTGTGAGATTAAGTACACTGCCTATAATAGTACAGGTTAACAATGGAAGGAAATTTGACGAAACTGACCTCTTTCACAATCAAAATTTTAAAATTTATGGCAAACTTCGCACCATTACTTACGAACGTATGTCATTCACATGTTTATTGTATAAGCATAGGCCTAGTAAATGTTGTGTTGTAGGAACAGAAATGTATGCCTGTTGACAGGAAATGTCTTGACAATCCGTGATTTCAGCCTTCCGTCTCGAAATAGATGAAGACTTCCCTGTACTGCTTTATTAGACAGGGACGAATGGTACTTTTTACCGACGTTTCGGGACAAGCTGTCGGTCTCATCTTTAAGGGCTAAGAGGTTGTTTGAACGCAGTTTTTTGAGAGTGAAAACCGGTACAAGATTGGAATTTTGGCCGAAATTTTGTCCTAAAACTTCAGTAATAAATTACCTCTACTCCCTGCGTAATAACTCAGTAGAGTGCAGTTCTCAGTGTCGTGACCATTTGATACAACAAACAGCAGTGCAACCCAACAACTTCAACGAAGTAACACATTAAGAAGAAGTCGCCATTTTTACAGAACCCTGTCACTGTAATAACACAGATAAACCCTCGTATAACGAAGGCCCAATTGGAGGAACTAACTGGTGCTCTTACAGTCTGCTACGATGACTGTTCTGAAGATAATTTTGATAATAAGAGGGAAATATTTGTTAGCGATTAATGTCTTTCGATGTGAAACTCTTGGTAGCGCAAATTTGTGTAGTGAAGGAATATCCAAGAAGGTAATTTACGAACGAGGCTGGTAAGAAGAACGAAGGAAATGCATATCATTCAGATGAGAACTAACTGGTAAGTCTCAAAATTCTCTTAAAAATCTGTAGTTAGATTTTGAACCAATTGTTATACAACCCTAAATTTTACTACTTCATATCATGGTGTTGTAATTTGTATATAAGCAATCGAAATTTTAACTCTGTATGGAGGGCTACAGAACTGAAATTCATGTGACACACTATGTTATATCACAGTTTAAAGTGTCTGTGTGTATGTGTATAAAATAACATTTCTGATCGCAAACAATAGTATATTTTGAAAATATACCCCATGAGATCAGCGTTTTGTAAAAATAGTTAATCCACAGAATATGCATTTGATCAAATACATGGCAAAGTTGAGAATTTTTTGCAAGACATAAATTAATGACGTTTTTGCTCCTTCTTTTTAATTACCTCAAACTCTAAAATTTAAACGTAAAATATCCTGTTCATAACTTGCCTGTTGCATTTTTCATTTTAAGTTTCATTCCATACGTGTTTTCACGTGACTTACTAAACATTTACACTTGACGTACAAAGAAAAGCTGCTAGGTCTTTGTGTGGAGTTTCTGTTATTATTTTCGAATTTCAGTCAAAAGTGGAACAATTAAACGAATACACTGTGTATGAAATTTCATGATAATCCGCTCACTGCTTTTTAAATTATTTCATATTTGAAGATAGACGGACGGTGAACACAGCGATTATGATAGGCACTGTGCAGGGATGCGAACACCCCTGAAGTGTGCGAGTACTTGTACGACAAATATTAAAATGTCCGATCGAAATTTTGTTTGTAGTTATGCTAGAAGGAACATTCGCAGAAAATCTGAGGAATATATATATATATATATATATATATATATATATATATATATATATATATTGGGGAATGTTTTAAGGAGGACTGGTGTGTCGCGTAAATGTTATTTCCTTTACCCTTTGCAGAACCGGCTGATTCAGTGTCTGCTCTTGAGTACAGAATCTTTGTCTTCTTGTCTGACGTAAACTCCAGACGTTTGGTGATACTGTTACTGCCAGCTGAAGAATGCTGTATTTTTTATCCTGTATTTCACCTTCTCTGAAGCATTCCTAATCGAATCGCATAGCAGTTCAAATTGGCCCGTGATGTAGATAAATGTAGTCACACAAAATATCTCAATTGCCACCGAGTACATTGTCATTGTGGAGCCTGCTATCACTACATACGTATACGCTACCTCGAACTGTGGGGATCGTGTTACGTCCAGCGTAGTCCAAATACGAACAGGCAACTTCCGGCCATAAACGGCCGTTTCAGAGCTAATGTTTGTTGTATTGTGTGTCTGCAGCATTACATGGAAAGTAAACAGTGGACCGTCAAGGAACACAACCGTTACAGTCGTCTGGATGGTTGCATACGCAACTGTAAGTTGCCTGGCTAGCTTAATGGCATTTTTTATAATTTTCTTGTTTTCTATGCTTAGTTCAGTTCCATGAATAAAAAAGTTCTCTTCTACTGTTTTAACGATATGTTGAACTTCATCACTTCTGAACATAATTACTTTCATTTTCAAGGTAATAACTGTCACTGTAATAGTGTAAGATATTGTTTCAGTCATGTCACTGAAGTTTCCCCAAACAACAAACAAGTACACAAAGATCGAGAATGCGTAAGTATAATACAGCAGCAGCAATATAGCTTGTCGCACATTGTACAAAATGGAATCTCTGTTGGGTATGTCTCTTGTTCGCAATAATCCTCCGAGTTTCAGTACTCCAACACACAGCTCCATAGATTCCCTTGGATTCACTTCTGTTTCATCTTCTGTAGATTCGTAAGAAGGCTGCATTTTTTTTTGTAGTAGAGATTTCTTTATGTTCACGAAAAACAATTTCGGCGAATATTAGTCTGAACACCATGGAACTCTCACTGCGGAATGTTGAATACTTTCGAAATAGGTGTCGTGTTATCGGTGTTCATTATTCACTGTCAGTCTTCCGCGCATGAATTATAAGTAAGTAGATCAATTATGTTTCTTTTACATCTGCAAGAGAATCAAAATTTTAAAAGCACATTGATGTGTTTTATATGACAAGCTTGACGTGCGTGCGTCACATCCAACACGTTTTATTAATGGGCTATGTTGTTAGAGACACGCTACTGGAGGGTCACATTTAACGTATTCACGCCTCCAAAAACTGCTTCTCAAACAGCCATGTCTTGGTATTTAACCAATATTTATTTTCGTAATCAATGTTTTACTTTGGAAAAAAAGGTTAATTGTTGCCAATATGGCGAATGGGCATATATTTTATATTATAGGGTACGGTGTGGACGTTTCAGGAATCGTGGCTCGATTTAAAGTTGGGGCAGGGGTTTATTGATTGATTGATAGATTGATTGATTTTTATTTTGTTCATTCAATCCAACTACTTGGGGCCTTAACCCATAGAATATAGAACATATCACAATTTGTTTAACAAAATAAGGCAAAATATGTACAGAAAGACATGGCAAGGACAATCAAAATATTACATATTTTATATAGTACATGTCACATTGTAAAGATAAAAAAATATACGTGCAAGCATTTAATACTAATACATATCAACCTACGTTGTAATGTTCATGTGGTGATCGCATGAAGAAAGATAGAATTGTGAGAGACGTTAAGTTAAATTAGCTATCTGAATTGACAAAAAATATGTTATCTCTAAAGTATTTATAATATGACATATGAATTAATAATAAAACCATGACAATAAAGGATTATAAGTTTAAAATATTTAAAGTCTATTGTAGTTATAAAATTCGTTTAAGCTATAAAATGAATGGAAGTGTAAGAATTCTTTCAGGGCTCGTTTGAATTTTTTCCTAGTTTGGAGAAGATTCTTCACATAAGTGGGAAGTTTATTGAGGTCCCCTCTGGTAAACTGTCAATTTTGAAGGCGGTAAACATAAATTGATTTATTTTTAATTTTAAAACCACGAATTTCCGAGTTTAATCTAAAATGGTCGACATTTTCAGCCACAAAAAGCAGGAGTAATAATAAGTATTGAGATTGGATTGGAAATATTTTCAGACTTTTACAGTACTCTCTACAGAAGTCTCTATTTCTTACTAGCACCACAATCCTGACAGTTGTCTTTTGCATTCTAAAAGTAACATTTCTGTGGGGGGTATTACCCCAAAATATTATTCCATAGGTCAATATTGAATGAAAATATGAAGAGTATATCAACTTCAAGGAGTCTAAGGACAGGAAGGTTTGTACAACTCTCATAGCAAAGGTGGCTGCGCTCAATTTAGGTACAATGGCCTCAGTATGTTTTTTCTATGACAGCGAATTATCCAGATTTAAGCCAAGAAATTTTATACTGTCAACTGTAGTTAGTTTCTTGTCTTTATATATTATGTCTTTATATATTATGTCAAAGGTATTAAAGGGATTATTTTTTTACGAGCTCGTCCGCTCCCAAGACGAAGCAACGCGATTCACGGGAGACCTGAACACTAATAGCTCGGCAAAACGTGATGATTACTATACGGAGACCCTGGCAAAGTTGCATTTAATTTTGGATATTTCAGGCGATTATAGGAGCAAGAATTACTGCTTACATTATGAGCACCAGCACGAATAGTCTAGACACATATCGATGCAAGCAGGAAGCTATGGTCGGGAAAACAAAATTTATGCATTCACTTCACCGCTAACATAAACGATTGTGGCAGTATGAATAGTGCATTACAACACTGCACGCAAGCTTGACTGTTTCCTGGCAGTGTTTTGCAGTCGCAAAATAAGGGGTGTAATTACCTACAGATAATCTTGTTGCGTGTATGCTAGCTCGTAAAATTTAATTGTTTAAAGCATTTAACCGTTTTTTTACAAAACATATGAAGGTTATGCCTTGAATGGCCGTACATCTACCGCACTTTGTAATATCTTAAATTAGTATAAACTGAATATATAACGAGCAGACTTCTGAGGGCGAAGCAAAACCAGCGCGACTTCCTTCAGCATTCTGAGGTGATGTATGCTATTGTTAAATACAAACCAAATGCGTTCACTAAGTTTGGGACAACAC
>Ga0268261_10004084_pt1 | contig 10869 bp, 7 predicted proteins | sample TergutNc150P1_FD_190353 | JGI IMG/M metagenome (GOLD analysis project Ga0268261, IMG submission 190353) | Nasutitermes corniger P1 segment gut microbial community from laboratory colony in Florida, USA - Nc150 P1 (SPAdes) (version 2) | ecosystem: Host-associated > Arthropoda: Insects > Digestive...
AAAGTTGTTATTAAAATACTAATATTACAGCCCAACTAAATACACTTATTTTATGTCACATAGTCTGCTGTTTCTACTGGACTATCTTCTACACATTTCAGGTCAAAGAACCATCCTCAGCGATATGCAGAAGGGAATGTATAATTGTACAAAATTATTAAAAATTACTGCACATACTTTTTTGTATACATGATACATTAAATACATCTTACTTCAGCATCCGTTTCTTGGGCATACAGATGAAAGATATTGGCCCGTGAACCAAGCCTCTGCAACCAGCCGTGTTGCAACTTGAAAGGCGGAAAAAAAACGAATATACGTCCATCCTCAACGAATGTCAACGAACCTCTGCCTGGGTTGTGGTTGTACACCCTGCTAAGTACAAAAGCACTCATCAAAGTTATGGCATATTTCAAGGTCAGATGTGAAATCAGGTGCCTGAATGCGAAAATTAGTTCAGAAATTATAAATACAGTTTGAAATAAACATATAAAATGTAAAAATACTCCAAATTTTATTCTGACAGTCCACGAAATGAGAATTTTTTTAAAGATTCATCAAGTGTCGAAATTATACGTTTTCGATTGAAATGTAGGAGAAACCTGCAGTTTGCTGGTAGCGTAGCGAGCTATGTTACCGACGGGAATGTTTCGGGATGTAGAGCAATCAGGCGCGTGCGCGCGCGCGCGCACACACACACACACACACACACACACACACACACACACACACACGTACGTTTGGAAACACACAAACGGTAGTATTTTTGTTTCACATGCTCCTGATTTTCCGAAGGAGGTTCCAGGCTTCGCTAAGTTGGATAGATCATCTACATAATACACTACAACCCAGAACATACTTCAAAACAAACAAAATAAATTTCGTTACAGAATTCAACCGGTTAGTGTCGTTTAGGAAAATAATCGCTGCTTACTGTAATAATTACAACAAACGCACGAATAAACTATATACTGAAAACAACAAGAGTTTTAATACTGAAGCAGTAGGTAAAAATATTTACCAGTGCTTATTAAAGCCCCAAACAATTAAAAAGTCAGTGTACGTGGGGGTACCCAAAAGAAACCGTAAACGTTCTCTGATGGGCGGGTCTGTTGTAGTACATGCTTCCGCTGCTAGATGCCTCTTGCAGGGACCCTTCTGCATTAGTCTGCACAACGGCAGCGTCGAGCACACATCATTTAGTATGGTAAGGTTATTTATGGCTAGATACACCCAGGGGAAGCAGACTTATTCGAGGATTGTGCTGGAGGTAGCCCACGTCCTACGTGATAAGGGCTACTGTCTTTACCTGGACAATTTGTACACCAGTCCAAAACTTGACAACTTATGTACCAGAAAAACAGATGTTGGAACCATGAGGACCAATATGGAAGTGTTCCCAGATTTCGTGAAGAGGGCAAGGCTAAAAAAAGGCGAAACAGTGGTAGCATTCCGCAAGAAACAGGTGATCATGTAGTCAAAAGACAAAAGGGATGCTGTGCAAACCGGCCCACAATAACGGGCGCGACTCTTTTCCATAAAAAGGTTGGACGCCAACTGAGCAGATCCATTTTAATAATATTCCCATTTCTTTAATCCGCATATTTATTACCGACACCAGGAAAGGCAACTTAAGGAATATAATCCAAGGATGGACTGTCGTGACCCTGACGATCAGCCTTCAGATTCCGTAACACAGGGAGCTTCTTCACCAAACCTTCTGCTACAGTTTTCAACTAAAATATTTTTATGTTTTTCTTGTGTCCTTACACATTGCGTGGCACGTATGGGGAAAGAAAAGGTGCACGCAGAGTTTTGGTGTGCAGACCTGAGGGAAGGAGACCACTTGGAATACCTAGGCTTAGATGGGAGGATAATATTAAATTGGGTTTTCAAGAACTAGGATGGTTGGACATGCACTGGATTAATCTGGCTCAGGATAAGGATAGGTGGCTGGCTGTTTGAACGCGGTAATGAATTTTTGGGTTCCATAAAACGCGGTACATTTATTGAACAGCTGAGGAACTGTTTGCTTCTCAAGAAGGACTCTGCGCCTCAGAGCTATCTGTGTCTCCATGCACTGCAACAATAACATATCTGCGTAACAACTTGGAGGTTTTTAAGTAGATGAAATCCGATTTATGTAGTGCGACGAGCCATGTCAACCTACTGTACACTTGTTTCAACGTTTCGGGTTAAATTAACGCTTCCATCTTCAGGATTAGACAATAATACTGAAAGTAGTGCTTCTCCAAAACGTTAGCGCAATCTAAAGAAACGAAAGTCAGTGGCATATAACAGATGCTTACAGTGTGGTAATTATGTGCGAAACACCTTGCCCATGGGTCTTCGTATTTTGTTGTTTTTTGCTTCCCATTCGCATTTAAAGCAGATATTTATCTAGACGTCTGTTTTTATGTTGCGAGTGGTGTTATATGGGAACCGTGTCGTAGGGCATATCGTAGCCACCACAGCGACACATGTGTCAGCCTGCAACATTTTTGGCCCTTGAGTAGGCAGTTATACCGGCCAACACCAAGAGCCAAAACTTCGTAAGAAATGTGAAGTATACTTCTAAGGGAAAATTAATGTTTTTCCCGTAATATTGGAGAAATAATAATGTAACATCTCAGTGGCTACAATGTTGAAGTTACAGTCATAAATGTGCGTCTGGAAGTGGTCAATACGAGCGCGGCGTGATAAACTCATGTGCTTCACGTCAATGGACGGCAGCCGCCCTTCCACGGATTAGCATTGACGTATCTGTACCTTTGATCTGTGCCCCAGACCCATGTGTTTTACAGTATTCAAAAGCGAAATGGCAAAATTGAGGATGTCGTCTAAAATCGTACAGGATGAATGTGTTCTGTGTGTATTTTAACATTGATGATTATAATCAATGAAAAGACACAGTACAGCTTTCATTGTAATGTCTGTACCAATTGCTATGGTATGTAGTACCTATGACGTGAATATTTGGTAAAGAAACTTTAATGTGCACGAATTTGTACTTGAAATGTTATCTGTGGATTACCTCGAATGTTCTCCCAATCGTAACATTCTTGTAATGTATGTGCGGAATTTATTAACTTCTGTTTCATATATGGGATAGCACATAAGATATTAAGTGGATATTTTAACTGTTTAATACTATGCACTACAGGTAACGTCGATTCCTGGTATTCTAATCATTTTTTTAAAACCGTTTTTGCTGAGTTCTGTATGTTAAATTAAATTTGGTTTTTCTAAATACTCAGTTTTCAATTTTGATGCTATAAGTAAGGTGTGACCTAGATTAGTATTATATTTCCCAGATTAGTTTAGGGTGTGTTTTGTGTAAGTTTGTCTACGTTTGAAAGGGGTTTTCGATGGTATATTTATATTAAAACTTACGAAGGAATACCGGATGTCCTGACAGATGTGTGGTGGTTTTCCACACACGTGCACACAAAACTGGAAAATCCTGGCTTTGGTCAACCTGTGACTGCTTGTTTTTTATTTTTTTCCAATTCAGTGTTCACAACATCCAAAATCAGTGAACATGCCCCTGACATGTAACATTTTAAATGTGGAAATCAATTCTGATGCTGTAATCTTTGTAAATAATCAACTTCATGCACAATTCTTTATCATGTATGTGTATTTCTATTTTCTACATGTTTCAGGCAGCCATGTGCCCATCATGAGGAGAATCAATTGTATCAATATGACATCTGATATATGTCACTCTGTATAGATGACCACTTAGTGTGCAGGTTTGGATGAGACACACCAAACCTACCCACTAAACGGTCATCTATTCAGTGTGACATATACCAGATGTCGTATTGATACAATTAATTTTCCTGATGATGGGCACATGGCTGCCCGAAACATGTAGACAGTAGAAATAAACATACATGGTAAGGAATTGTGCATCACGTTGGTTACTTACAAAGATTATACCAAGATGCACAGTCAACAGAACATAAAATTCTGATGCTGTAATATTTGTCCTTGAAATAATGTAGTTGATATCTCTTTCAAAAGAATTGTATTGCACCTGTAGCTGAGGTCTTATGACATTCAGAAAAACAATTTTGAATTTATTTTTGGACTCCAGGAGTAATTTTGTTTTACATTTGCAATCGCCAAAGGTTTTAAAATATATTTTATTGATTTTGTTACTGCTTTAATATTCATAAATGTGAGCTTTCTCCTTTACTTACTACTAAACATCACATTTGTTTGGTTAGCCCTCTTGTATTCAGGAGGTACTATGTTGAAACCTGAGTCTTGAGACCATCTTGGCTAGCTGAAATTTTTGTGTTTTTCCTCAGTCCTTCCAGGCAGATGTTAGGCTAATATTGAGACTAGGCCACAGCTGCTTCTTTGTACATAGTTTATAAGCCATTATTCACTGATACTGTACCATTTTATGCAGTGTCTCAGCAGAGACAAATTTGTCACTTCCTCAGAACATCCAGACTGTCTCTGGCCCCCACACTTCTTTAGCAACCAGGAGTGAAGTTTTTCACCTCTATCTAGTGCCAAGGTTAATAGTGAGTGGAGTTAGACATCTTCTTCTCATGTATGTTATCATGGCATGGACAAGAAAAACTTTCTTTTTATCATTTCCCACAATGGTATGCTAGCTACTGACAGTACCAGGATGTAAACCATTAGTAAAATAATTTTCACTGGATAATGATCATACATTTAAGGTCATTACTGTATCTGAGAACTATCAGTCACTGCTTTCTGTTGGCTTATTTTTAGAATTAACCACTAACCAACTCAGTGTGCACAGCAAGAAATGACAAATATTAGTTGTCAAGTAAAATAAGGACCCTATACTAAATATTAAATAATCTCATGTGTCTTTCATGCAGAGCATTGAGAATAAGTGTAAGACAGGTGTATGTCTCAGTAGTTACAACTCAGTCTGTTTGTGAGTATAGTTAATTCTTATTTCAATTACAATACATTAATAGGCAAATGATGCAGAATCATTGGCAGCCTTAGAGGCTTTGATGAATGAATTCTTTGCTGCTGCCACAAGCAATGAAAGGAAGAGAGAAATTGAAGGTGTTTTGCACAACTTTAGTAGCCAGCAAGGTTCATGGAAACACTGCCTAAATTTCATGTTACATTCTACAAATGAGTATGTGTGTATGTATAGCCTGACAACTATTGAGGTAAGAATTCTTAATGCTTTTACCTATGTGTGATACATAATTCATTTTAGCTAATGCAATACACTAAACCAACAAATTCACAAAGTTATACCTTAGATATTTATATTACATCACACTAAACATTCATACATGTTTTGATCCACAAGGGACCATCATTAGGGGAAAAAACCAAAGAAATACAGCATAAAACCAAATTAGCCCCCTTTGTACACAGCTGACATGGTGTAACAGAATAAAATAGTTAAAATATAGACATTTCTGTAGAATACTTGTGTAAGTGTGCTGGGTCTTGTTATACAGTATCTCAGAGGAAGCTGCCTCAAGATATTTCATTTTACTGGTTTAGTGTGGTGAATTTCTTGTTGATAATGCAGGGAATGAAAAAAATAATTCATTTTGTTCCAGCTGAATAAGTGAAAGGACTGCTTTGCTGCACTGAGTTAGTTGCTTGTATTGAAGTATTCTGGAGTGTGTGTTAAGAACCAAAACAGAATTTCTATAAATATAACAAATTTATATCCATCAATGCACGTCTGCTCCTATTTTCTTTTCATGTAAAATATGACTGTTTCCTCAGATAAAAAGAATATAGTAATCCCTTGATTTTTGTCATCTTGTCTTTTGTTGTTGTGCACATAATATTGTTTCCCCACAGACCCATCGTGTTAAGCCAAGTGCACAAAGTTGTATGTACAATGCTGAAGATATCTTTGAGTCTCTGAACTTCCTCCATCAGGAGCTCAAGCTTGACGATCTTGTTGAAATTCAGAAGCCAAGTGCCCTTGAAGAAGGTGAGGAGCTTGAGTCTAAGGAGAGGACCATGACAGATGTGAAGTTAACCAAGGGGCTTGGACTTAATGAAGTGGTGTCTAGGTGTTTGAGGACACTGGTTTTATTGATTAGTGAGCAGCAACAACTAGACAAAGAACTGTGAGCATGCTTGCTGGCTGGCTGGCTGGCTGGCTTGCTGTGAGGATATTATGAAAGAGAAGAAGAGGTGTTTAACTGGCCAGACTTAAGTGCTTCATTTCTTGAAGCAATCTTCAGGGACATGCACCTTGCCACCTGTACTGTTGGACAGTGGAGATGATGATTCAGATGACGCCTGCAGTTTAAGCAGAAGTTCCTCTTTGTTTTCATTTGTTTGTCAGATATCAAATTATAATTTTCACATATTAATATTCCTCTCTATCATCAGAATAGATTGTTTTTAACCACCTCCTCATTTTAACATTGTGTTATGGGAAACACTTCGTCTCAACTAACTTTGGTGGTGGGACCAATTGTGACATAACTTTGCAGGTTAACTGTATTGGTACAGATATCTGATTATGGTCCCCTTTGATGTTATGGCCTGTTGTTTGGTGTGATGGTACAACATTTCAGACTGTATGTTTAGAACTACATTTTGAAAACTCTGGCAGCAGTATCTTCAGAAATTTTGGTACTTACATAACACACAATGTGGTGTCATATTCCAATAGATTATAGTCTTAGTATTATACCCACTGCTGTGAGAATCTCATGTCATTCAACAGATTTCTTTGATATTTGATTAAATTTCCATAATCAAGTAGTTGTGTGACCATTTTACTCTCTGATTTTGCATTATTTAATGTGAACTTGCAAATTACATTAAGGTTCAGTATTTTTATATATTCCTTTAGACATTGATCACAAAACAGTGGTTGGGTCTGATGTGGGAAGAACGAGCACAGCTTAAAGCCACATTATACCAATTTGCATTGGAACATCATCAGTCAGTACCTAATTTTATCAGAAATAAGCTGGTGAAGTTGGTGGTGGATATTGCAAGATTAGATTGGCCACATTTTTATCCAGATTTTTTCAGCAACATTTTACAGGTAGGAGGATTAAATAGAAGAATATGTATATTTCATAAGTTTATTTCTGTGTGTGTGTGTGTGTGTGTGTGTGTGTACAAACATACATTCAGGGCACCACAAGTGTAATATAAATCTTCTGGCCACTCACCACAGACTATAAATATGTGTTACACACATATTTATAGTCTCTGTTGATCTTTTGTTAAGTTGCCTGTGGCTTATGGCTGGCTGTATTTCTGGAGCCTTACTTGTATGTGTTAAGCTTTTGAAAATGTTTCACATCTCTTTTGTTGAGACATTTGATTTTCTTGTTATTTGTAACAATGAACTCTTAGAGCATTATTTGTGTTATCTCTTCTTGATTGCTACACATTTTGTGTGATCATGATTCATAAGTCTGGTGATACCATATTTCATTTTACTATTACAGTATTTTATTCTCTGGCTTTGAATAGGCATGAGGATATATACATTTTTTTTTATTTCATAGTAATCTTCTGTAGATTGATCTTGCGTTGCTTCATAACTGATATAACGCTAATTATACTCTGACAGTTAATTCAGACTCCAGACACAACTGTACTGGGCCTGGTATTTCTGCAGACTGCTTCAGAAGAATTGGTTTGTCCTTGGGAAGATCTGAGTGTATCACGAAAGGAGGAATTACGTCGCTTATTTCTAGCACATATACCTCAAGTGTTCACCATTCTTACAGGTATTGATTTTTATTGATATGCAGGATGATACTAGTGCTTATACTTGACTGTATCACTTTATCAAGATTTCTGAAATTTTGATTACATCTCCAGTATCTCAAAGTGAGACAGTGAAAGCAGATTTAGAGATTATTGTTGTAAACCTTTTCTTTACAATACAGCTGTATTTTGAGACTCTGTCAAAGTGACATTAATAATGTTTTCTCCTTTCCTAAGAACATTCGCCCATTCAGCCATGCAGAGAATGTGTTATTGTGCTGCTACTTAAATAAGGAATTTTTGTATATTTTTAAAACTATTTTAGTATTTAAAGTTTCATTGTTTACTTCAAGGCCTGTTAGAAAATGTTCTTCACAAGCAGAAACATAGTGTAACAGCTACACCACCACCTTCACCCACACATGGTCAACCAAATTCTGCCTCACCAGTGCACACAGGCAAGTATCATAATGGGTCGGCAATAATGTGCCAGTAAACAGTCTGTCATAAATGATTTTTTACTTAAACTACATATTCTTAGTTTTTTTTTTACTTATTTTAATTTTATTTTGTTGCATGATGAACTGAAGTACAGTGTATACAAACAAAACATCTTTTATCCATCACACACAAACACTTAGCTACATGTTTAGGTAATGACGACCATCATTGGGCTACCAGTACAAAATCTCAAAGCAAAGTAAAATATGGTGAAGGTATTTTCACTCTATGGGATCCCATGAACTTGTGGACATCTTATATTTGTATGTTCATTAGGCACAATGGGATGTTCTCCATTAAATTACAGTGAAGTTGAATGTCTTTAAATGATGTGATCGTTATTGTTATTAAGAAATTTGTATGTGAAAATAAGACCCATTATTGAAACTTGGGTTACCAAGATGTAAACTGTTCTATTCACATAACAGTGTGAATTAATCCACTTTCATAAATGTGTCCTGTATAATCAAAATGCTCTTCCATCTTGATATTTGTCAAGACATACACATCTAACAGTTGATAGTACATAGATCCACATATTTTGCTTCACTGTGTACCTCAGCAGTAGGACATATGGGATAAATGTGACTTTGCAAGTGAATGGAATATTATCAAATATGCTGCTCTCTTCTAGTCCTTTTTAACCTGGTGTTTGTAAACCATCTGATGAGATTATTCTGCAACAAATCAACACAATTCACATTATGACCCTCATATTTGTATGGCACTCGTTGATTTCATAGACTGTAGAGGCAGTTCATCCTGCAAAATTTTATTCACCCTTCTCACTTAGTTGTTGAGCAAAAGGATTTCAGAAATTGTAATGTTGTGCCCATTTTCTGCACAATTTTCCTTCAAAATTGCTGTATCTTAATTGTATTTCAGCTACATATTTTATTTTATTCTTGCTTGAAAGCAATTAGTGTGTTTCTTCCAGTGATATTCCACATTTTAAAGTTCATTGTGGTTTATTTTTAAGGCAATTAGACTTTTTTGCATGATATTTTATAAATATAATTTTGTTGTTATGTAATACAAATTATTTTGTTTAATATGCTGTCATGTAACACACAGTACAAGTCTGTATTGGGACAGCAGGGTTATCTATACAAATAAAATGACACACATTACTAATGTTCATGATTACAGTCTTTGTTGTCATATAATTTGGTAAATATCACTCTGGAGAAACACAATGCCCCCATTTTCAGAGTAAAAGATGGAGGCAGCAAGTTTCTCATAAACATAGGTACCTGCTTACCAACTACATTGTCACATTGCAGAAGACCTGGATTTTAATATTCACTGCTGTGCGATCCACACATCTCATACTTACAATATTGTACTTGGTTCCTCTTTGTAGGGACACTGCTGAGTTCAATGTTGGGGAGTGGACGAAGCACAAGTGGTGGACTGGATTCAGATAGTGAAACCATTTGTTGTCTAACCCTCAGTGCTCTTACACATCTGTTCTCTTGGGTGCCATTATCCTCTTACATCACATCTAACTTAATAGCTGCATTGTTTCGACTAGCCAGTATCTCTCAGGTACTTAATTCAGTTTTTAATTTTAACCCTTTCAGAGCTATAGGCATATGTGTATATATACAGTTTTCTCCCAGTTCTTGCCAAAGAACCTTTCAGTCCTTTTCATGTAACAAATGTTTACATACAATATACTCCTGCTTATCCATCCTACTGAAAAAAAAAAAGATTCACGTATAAGTGAAAGACACTCACCAACCAAGACATTTTATTGTTTTATCTCACAACCCACAACAAATTACTTAAACATCTCCTGGCTCTTTCACTGTTTATTTTAAGAAACAGTGCATCATGTCATTATATCAGTCCATTATTTTATATGTCCACAACAAGCAGTCACTTTCCATCGGGTGGCTTATGTAATACACCCAGACCTGCTTGTTGGCTTATTCATGCCCATGCTTTTTTTTTTGTTTGTGCCAGTTATTTGATGACACTGTCAGTTGGTGAGATTATGTAGCATCAGTAATAATTGAACGATGAGCTTGGACCAACAATGGGATGACACTGTTGCACCAATTACAAAGTATTCAGAGAAAAATGTGTCCCAGTTCCTCTTTGTCTACCACAAATTCCACATAGACTGGCCTGGGATTGAACCCAGGCCTCTGTAGTAAAGATACTGGTAACTAACCACCTAAGCCATGGTACTGTCTTACATCTGTGCTGCTTTTCAGAGAGTCTCCAAGTCTTCTGCTGTTGCTTTGTGCATTGTGTATGATGCTGGTGCAAGAATTGTCATAAATTTGGATAAATTTACTGTTGCACCAATTACAAATTGGGCAACAATTTACAAACATGTGAGAAGTTTTTGAGAACGGGTTCCATTATAAGCAGTAAGAGAGTATGCAGAACACATGCTGAGGAAAGACTGGATGAAATTGACCCTGTATTGTAGGCATTGGCAAGAAAGTAATAGGTTTGACTTGCACAAGAAGCAGGCATGCCTGTGTCATCTGCACAAAATGCAAATAAACTGCTGTGTTTGAATCCTTATAAGGCAGCTGTGGTTCCCCAACTATAACATGGACTTTGTAGTAAGACTGAATTTTGTGAGCTGTTACCCTCGCGCGCGCGCGTGTGTGTGTGTGTGTGTGTGTGTGT
>Ga0268261_10004085_pt1 | contig 10869 bp, 5 predicted proteins | sample TergutNc150P1_FD_190353 | JGI IMG/M metagenome (GOLD analysis project Ga0268261, IMG submission 190353) | Nasutitermes corniger P1 segment gut microbial community from laboratory colony in Florida, USA - Nc150 P1 (SPAdes) (version 2) | ecosystem: Host-associated > Arthropoda: Insects > Digestive...
CACCCCCCCCCCCCCCCTCACACACACACACACACACACACACACACACATATATATATATATATATATATATATATATATATATATATTGGCTTTATGTTCTTATTTTCCCCACTTGTCAGAATTTGAAAAGAGAATCAAACTGTCATTACTGCATGCACAAATACACTTTATACTTATAGTATTAATCTATTTGTACTGACAATGAATGAATTTCAAGAACAATTATGTGTATAAAATAAGAAAAGAACACATACAAAGTATGTACAATCCAAACTGTTGTACGTCTTGTTCCTCTTATGTCCCATAAGGTGACCACCCATGCAACGGATTATTATTATTATTATTATTATTATTATTTTGTTGTTGTTGTTGTTGTTGTCGTCGTCATCTCTTGTCACAGGTTTCTTCTTTCTGGTACTACTCTTGAACTAACGATGATCCCCACCTCTCAGGCCTAAAGTTTCAGACGGCAGTACTTTCTGTATTATGTATGACATTCCAAGTAGTAAATCTATTGAATGTTTTCCTGGTATGGCTTCCAAATTTTTCCATAAACCTTTTGTTACTATTCTGGTAGCTCCAATTATTACAGGTATAATCTTACATTTCAGGTTCCACATTTGTTGTACTATAACTCTTGTATTTTATTTTCTGCTTCCTTTTGCATGACATTTCTGTTCACAGGTATTGCACATCTATCAGTATGTGGGTTTTCTCTTTTTTGTTTTTAATTAAAATATCTGGCCTATTTATTATTATTATTACTATTTGCTTATTTTATTCTTTTGCCTATTAGTTGTTAGGTTGCAATCTTCTGGTAAGTCCAGATCTCAACAAGAGATCAGAGTGATTTACCCCAGCACTTTAAGAATGATGTGTGCAGTGATCAACAGTGTGATCTTCTGTAGCTCTATGGCCCACGGGTGACCTGAGAACATCTGAAGGTCCTGCTCTAAACCCTTCTTAATTGTTCCTAATGCTCCAATTACAATTGGCACAATTTTTGTCTTCACTTTCCACATCATGCTGACTCAATCTCCCGGTCTTTCTAATGGCTCAGTTTTTCAGTTTCTTTTGCTTTAACATATGAATCATGTGGTATGGCTAAATCAATCAGTAGGCAAGTCTACTCTTTTTTATCATGCAGTACTACGTCAGGTCGGTTTGCTAGTATTGTTCGATCTGTGATAACCACTACATCCCACATATGGTGGTACTGTTGACATTTATGACCTTATCAGGTATATTTTCAATGTACTTGTCAGTAACCTGTAAACCCGTATGTTTACATATCGTCCAGTGGATGTAACCAGCCATCTTATTGTGCCTATTAGCGTATTCAGATGGCGCAAGTGTTGTGCAACCCACAACAATATGTTTTATGTGTTCTTCTACCTTATAGCACATTTTGCATGTACTATCAGTTGGTTGCTGCATGATGTTCCATTGATGATAATGCATATTGAGTGCTTGATCTTGGGCTGCTATTATTATACTCTCCATTTTTCCCTTTATGCCTCAGCTACTTAACCATGCCAGGAACTTTTCTTTACCTATTAATGGTCTCTCAAGGTCCCAGAAGAATTGTCCCTGCACTGGTTTCGTTTTGAGTTCTTGTGTCTTCTCATTTTCAGTGCTGGACAAAAGTTGATTCTTGATATGTAGGGCAGCAGATTCTTGTGTCATATTTTTGCTTTATTGAATTAGCTTATTTTTGTAGAGAGTATTTGGTGTTCCCTGCATCATAGTCTTTCATAAATCCTTTAAGACTAACTTTGGGTTTTGTTGAAAGAGGCCAGCTAAGCCAACTTACAGGATTTAGAGGCTAACTCAAAACTGATCAGTAGATGGGCTTCTTTTGGGTTACTTCATTGTGTAATGGTCAAATATACTGATGTTTCAGAGGACTATACTGCCTCTGTCTTTGGGTTGACTGGATTGATGTGCATGTATGCTCTAGTGATAAAGATTAAAATACATTTTCTGTTATATTAGGACATCTAGTGATTGTTTGGTAAAGAAGAGCTATGGAAAGCAGGACAAGTGGATAAGATTGTTCTAAACTAATGGCAGTGATGATCTCAAGAAAAGCCCATGAAACCAACTCCCACTGGCTTGGGACAAACCTATCTTCTCTTCCCACCTGCTGTAGCTGTGGTTACCTATACCAATTCAGTCAGCTTGAACATATAGGCGGTATGTTCCTCCCCCACACTGGAACATTTAACCACCACACAGTGCAAAAACCCAAAAGAAGATCATCACCTGATCAATAACTGCCACAAAATGTTACAACTTAAAATGCAAAACTGTTATTTTTAGGACACATACAAGTAGCTTGTCTTACCAAATGTGATATGTAGTCTCTACAATCTTGCCACAACAATAAATGTTTAACATCCTTTCCAACTACAAAGAGCATTTTGCATGTACATTTTCCAGTGCCTCAAAAAAAGGCTTGTATTAAAAAATGAAGTTACACATAACCCACTAAAATAACATTCACTGTATCATCTGGTGTGCTCATAACTTGTATATAAAATTAATTTAAACATTTCAGAACACATGCCTCAAAATTATCTGAGTATTTCCATATACATACAATAAGAAAAACATTACAGTCAAAGAGAATTTTATTATTAAGAACTCACTGTCAAGGCTGTTTTCCAATATTATGCCATAATCATCATCATCATCATCATCATCATCATCATCATCATCATCATCATCATCATCATCATCATCATCATCATCAGGCCATGTTCCATCAGTAAATGTTACCTAACAGCCCAACAATGACAATAATGACAATGACAATGATGGAACATGGAATACACTGGAGTATGTACCAATGACAATGAGCTGTTACTCACAATAGAATAACTGTTCTGTTTGAGTGTAATCTCATTATTATTACACCACATGGAGCACCACATAATAAGGGTGCTTCTATACAGGTATACAGTTTAAATTGTTCTGACCTTGATTGAGTGACATTTCACATCTGTCACTTTAAGTAACATTACCTCAAGAGGTGGACAGACCACAAATCTGAAAGTATGCCAACAGGCAGAACAATGTGATATAAGTCTTTGAAATAAAACAGATCTACTTACTTGGGGGATGATGAGAGACTTGCTCAGCTACAAAAGTGAGCTGATTTTTTGTACACCAGGGTACAGGACCATCTGTTAATATAGAGGATGAATCTGCAGGAAGGCCAGGAATATCCCAGTGGCATTTAAACACCTCACCAAGTATGGGGTTATATGGTTTCTTAGCCACAGAAGACTTCCTTCCAGCATGATATGCTGACAAGTACCATCGTACCACTTGCACCATACGGTCTTTAGGATCTACGAAGTCGGCAATACTAAAATGAGCAAAAAAATCACACCAAAAAAGACACAGATGACACATGAGGTGATCACTGATATGACTGTTTCCTGTCTTCTGAGTTTCTTTATGACAAGAAATAAGAACTGCTATAAACATTTTGGTGCAATATACTGACTCTTTCTTCAGGGCCATCTCAATGACAATATAGCTTGTCTGTTTTAGTTAGAACTCCATTATGCATATTGTCAGAACAAGGTTCTGTGTGATTTTGGTGTAGGAGAACACTGCCTGAAATCAGACATTTTTAGCAGCCAAGTAATTCACATACTAAGACCTGGTGTTCTCCCGACCACTGAACTGTAGTAATGGTAGGCCTCTGTACGCCCACACTTGGAAGTTATAACTATAATACAAAACACAAAATTTTTTATTCCTTCACCAAGTGCTACGTGCAGAACATGGCACAAAAAAGGGAAAGTTCTTCAATGCCAAGCAGACATACAGGAAAAGTGGACATTAAACTAAATATATGCTTTCTCTGAGCACTAAACAGAGGAAAATGGCCAGTTCTGTGCTTTGGTCATTTAACTGCTACAGAAAAAATAAAAGCTACTACAAACTTGAAAGGAGGTGAGCAACAGTGTTGGTCTGGATATAACAGTGTAAAGAATACTTTCTGCCCTACTGGAATTCGAGCCCTGGTCACTCAGTGAAAAGCATTTTTACTGACTGAATTGTCTGGACTTAATTCCTTACAATAACACCAACTAGATGTACGAATTTCTCAAATTTATTCTTGGAATGAAACTCTACATGTTTTGGACAGTTCCTCTGTCCATAATCAGGAGTTTTTCACTGTACACACAGCAATGGTATATGTCATACACGTTTGCTGACAGCTTGCGAGCTGTGTGTACAGTGAAAAACTCCTGATGATAGGCAGAGGAACTGTCCAAAACATGTAGAGTTTCATTCCAAGAATAAATTTGAAAAATTAGTGCATCTAGTTGGTTTTATTGCAAGAAATTAACATGATGTATGGTCACATGAATGTCAAATTTGTCTGGACTTACTGACAACACTATAATTACATCCTAATCTGAAGCTGATAATTTTGAGTTTTAAAAATGTATTACTTTTTTTCTATGACATTACATTTTGAAGCACTTTTCAAGCAAGCACATGTGATAACATACCTTATAAAAATGTCTGGATGGGCAAAGTAATCAGCATACATTTCAAGTAGCGATCGCCTTTCCAAGATGAAGGTTGGGAGAACTACTTTGGTGAGGTCCATTCCAATTTTCACCTGAGAGATTAGGTGTGAAACCACTGATCCATGGTTCTCTATTTCACCTACTGACAAGTCAGAAACATGACAATGTTTGTAGCAAGTTTACACAACTGCCTCTATTAGGAAATAACTTCATAAGCATGGTAATTATATATATTAAACCTTGTAAAGTTTTGTGGAAGTTTTCAAACACTTTAATTTCCTTCAATTCTGCTTGGTCTTACGTCTGTACACACTGGATGCCACATTTTACAGCAGCCAAGGTGAAACCTATGTCATAGCTGACTTTGCTTCCAGTTACAAATTCCAGGGCTAATATTGCACTGAAGATAAAAACAGCCATGGTGGAACAAGCTGTTGTCCTGCACCTACTTCAAATTCTAGATAAGAATTACTGTACATCAATATTTTTTCTAGATTATACAGAAGTCAAAACCATCAAATTGTATTTCATCAAGGATAGGCTGTAAATTATTCTAACACGGGAATAAATTTGTCATAAATTAGCTGGAATGTACAAAAGAAAATGTAGATATTGCTTCAGTCAAGATTCTATATACAAATGTACTGGCTTGTCATCCTACAATTTTCTGCACTAAAAACAGCTTGTTTTACTTACAGTCATGGTCTGATTCATCTTCATAAAGGGCTGAAAAGAGAAAATGAAAGCAACTGTGATAAAAACAGTAGCAGTAACTCGAACAGTACACCATGTAGGCATACAGAGAACATGGAGACTCCAGGTAAAGGAACGGGCAAAACAGATGTGTGATTAAAAGCAAAGGTCACATCCAAGAAAAATATCAGATTAAAGGCTCAAATAAGAGTACAGTTTTAGAGTATGCAGGGTGTGGAGAAGAGTTACAAAGAGTCTTTGCTGAAGTTCAGTCCACTCCACTGTCCATTGTACCATAAATTAAAACAATATATGATGTCATCGCACAGCTTCTCAATTTGATCACAAATGGCAGTGGCTGCTGGGTCGATGAAAGAGATCATCAAAATAAGGAACAGAAAATGGCTCAATAAAAGCTGAAAAGGTATAAATTGGTGGCAAAATACCTACAGATTTAATCTATTTACTTACTTATTTACTTAATTCATTCATTAAAAAAAATTATTTCAGAATCTCATTTTCTTCAGTGCCGAGTGATGAGATGAAGAGTGAATAATAAATGGGAAAGGGTGTGGAACGAAGTGGTCATGGACTAATCTTATCTGAGATATTACCATTAGCACTTGCCTACAGGGGCTGAGAAAAATTGTAATAACCCTTAATCAGGATGGCTGATATCTGAGGTAAGATTTTAACTCTGGACCTCCTGAATACAAACAGGAATACTGACCATTGACCAAAACAGTGTTTTACTTCAGTATGATGAATCCGTTTTTTTACCTAGTTATAAAATCAGCATAAAATCATTAATGTAATTACCTTAAAGACATATCACTATTCCTAACACAAAAACATTTTATCCAAATTTCTAGTGGCAAATGTTCTATAGCAATTTTGATGTTCGTAAGTCCACGCATCATCATACGATTCAAATAAATTAACCAACAAGATGCAACAGTTTCACAAGTTTATTACTTGACGTTTACATGTGTCTCAACATGTTTTGGGCGCTTCCTCGCCCATCATCAGGAGCTTACAGCTGCACTACCAGCCTCTGGTTTTACCGTTGAAGCGTGGCAGTAGCAGCGTGTTGGTCGTGGTCTGGCAGGTAAACTGCCAGACCACGACCAACAACGCTGCTACTGCCACACTCCAACGGTAAATCCAGAGGCTGCTAGTGCAGCTGTAAGCTCCTGATGATGGGTGAGGAAGCGCCCAAAACATGTTGAGACACATGTAAACGTCAAGTAATAAACTTGTGAAACTGTTGCATCTTGTTGGTTAATTTATTTGAATTGTTCTATAGCAAACTGGAAAATAAAGTAAATACCATCATCATCCAAAGAACATTCTTCCTGAACTGGTGGAGGGGCTGCTGCTCCAGACACTCTTCTCTTGTTTACACCTGTGGATGCTTGCTGCTGTTCCGCTGAGCTCTCAGGGGAGTCTTCCACTGATGGTGGCTCCACAAAGGGTCGTAACCCACTAAAAACAAGAACTATCTTACTGAAACTGGTAGAGACTGGCAACTAATATATCGATACAAAACCTGTAAGCAGAAAGCATCCACTGAAAGTGAAACCTGCACCAATGGTTGCATTTTCTGGCTGAGTACAATTCATTGCCAGTAATTTGATTCCTGAATGTTTACTTATATAGCACTACTGTATGCCTACGCACACACATCAACAAGTCTGCAAAACAGTCCCCATTCATAAGCTATGTCCAGCAGACTCCAATTGTTCTTGTTGTTTATGAATACAAAATACAGTGTAACATAAATTATTTTTATTGTGATTTAAATTGAGCTGTTCATGAAAACTTAATACTGTAATACAGGGGAGTGTTGATGTGAAAACCTATATAAGTAAGAAATTGTATAAAAATGTCAGAACAAACTTAGAATTTGCTTTCCTGGCATTTGAATTCTGTTCTGAACAAATGTCCTTGAAAATCTCTGTTGCTGGCTTAGTAACTAGTATTTCAAGCAGGGTGTAGTGGTGAATTTGATGGATTGTTAACTTATTTTAGAGATGGGATTACTTAAACTGTCATGTAAACAAATCCTCAAAAGAGCAGATACTTGTTGACAGAAAATCCCGGACCAATACATGAGGTACTGTTATGTGGCACTGAAGAAGAAGTATGGTGTGCTCTCAAGGCAACAAGAATAATCCAATCCACCCTCTTCTCAGACACAGAAAATTCAGAAGACTGCAGCAGACAAATTCAGGCACCATTTTTCTAAATTCAAGTGAAAAGGAGAATAAATATGGGGTTTATAGCAAGATAATTTAATATAAAAAATTATCTCCCATACAGACAATAATTCAATGGCTGCCTTATTAACATTTTTTTGGGCCTGAATAATTACGTAGTTGTATTTTGTGGCCTGGTTTTTCACCCAGTCTGATGCCACATGACTCTTACCTGTGGAGATGTTTCAAATACAACATTTATAACAACAATTCACACACAGAGGATGACCATACAGAAATTACCTGACATGCAGTTTTGGCAATTTCTCAACAGGAACATCAAATAGTTTGAATAATATATTCACCAGGTGTCAAGTATGTCTGATAGCCCTGTCATTTCCAACCCTTGTGTACATGTGGCAAGTTACATCATACAATCAGTTATAGTACCTATATTCTTTGAACGGGCTCCAGTTTCCGTCGGACAGCCTGTGTAAATGCTAAGTTAATACATTTGTTTCTTCTTCAGGGGTCTTCTTCATCAGAAGTTTTTATTACTCAGTAGTTACCAATCTTTTCAGTCCCCTAACTTCAAATACTTTTCTTCCCCCTCTCACAAATTCTTTCTAATCACTCCTTTTTAATGTCTTCATTCAATGTATTTGAGTTTTACCCCAAATGTATTTGTTTAAACCATCTTTCTTCCACTCTTCCACTGCATACCTTATGAATTTATTAGGCCAAAATCAAGTGTATTGTACCAGCAGGTAAGTTGAAAAATAAACTTTAACAGCCATGTCCTAAAGATCACGTTTAAAAGACACGTGCCATAGTTGTAATCAGAACGATTTAGTTTTAGTAGCACATACATATAAGAATTTAATCAATATCCATTACTTACTGAACCTGATAAAAGCAAATTAAGCCTAAACGTTTTTCAGAATAAAAAAAAAATCTCATTATCTAGATCAGAATATTGCTTCCCCTCATTTCTGACACCACATCAAATGAAGTGATAATATCACTTGTATTTGGGAGGTACCTGGTTTGATGTAAGTCAGAGTATTGGTTATCTCAAATGAAACTTTCTGTGATTATGCTCTGTCCTCTACATGAATTCAGGAAAGTACCTTGAAACAGACGATGCGTGTTTCCTGTTCATCCCTTTCAAATTCACCAAAAAAGATGCAGTTTTATTTACTTCAGTGACAAACAAACTTTGCAGCTTGTAAAGAGTTGTTAAACAACCTATGAATGGCCCAGTCTTAGTTCTGTGTTGTCAAGCAAAAGACTGACAGTAAGACCACTCATGCCTAGTTTGTTTCCTCCCACTCCATCTCCCCTTATTGCTACATTTGTTTAATCCATTTTTATTCTTCATTTTAGTTATTTTATTTCACCCATTTTTTTTTGTTACATTCCTTGTTCCTATATTTTGTCATTCTTTTCCACTTGAAATCTATCCAACAAAACAATCTTTATTAGAGCCACTGGTTCCACTTGGAACCTGCCCTTACAAAACAGGTTTTATTAGGGCCATTGGTTCCACTTGGAATCTACCCAAACAAAACAGGCTGCATTAGAGCCAATGGTTCCTACTTGTTCATTCATAACTCTGTCCCATTCTTCTCTTCCTTATACAAATATAATCTTTTCTTCTTCTACCCTGAAGATGGAAGCAGAAGATTCTTCCACTGTGTTGGTATTTATCTGCCATGCTACAATGCATCATAGCCCAGAAGCCCATAGTCTTAGTAGTGTGTACATTATCAGTTTCAAGTATGCGACAGCATCTACAGAGTTCATGATGTCTACATGAGGACCACTGTCTTCTGATAAGTGGGGTTGTGCGGTTTGGTAGAAAGTTACAAATATTTTGGAAGAACCTACTGCCACCACCCAATCGTACACATTAATAGTTCTAAGAACATTATGTTTTACAAAAGTCAGAAGTCAATAATGATAAGTCATGCATATTACCCCTTCCCCTTGTCCCAAGAGAAGCACCTACAGATAAATGAGTAGGTCTAAAAGTGAAATTACACAAATTTTGAGGAATAGAAAGATGAAAATTTCAAGCATAATTCTGTGGCAGAGTACACGTTTCATGAAGAGTGATGGACCTGTTCATTAATGTGGATTTAAATGTGTGAACAGCAAAACAACCAAATATACATGTTCAACTGTGCACCCAAATTCAAAAAAAGTAACAAGGTTTTGTGAGAAAAGCATCTTCCTTGAAAATTAGGTACTGTCCAGTCCAGATATGTCTTCCAGTGTTTCACAGGCTGCCTCTGTCTATCAGTTCAGGTACTAAACATGAAAGGGCAAGATTCATCCAGCTCAGCCTGTTTAACATAGCTGGTTCTTGTTGCTGGGCAAGTAAGAAACTGAAGGTGCAGACAGAACCAGCCTCCAAAATGATGTAAGCAAAATCTCTTCTCCAAACAATGGACAATATTCACAGAACATTATTACAGCATGAGACCACACCACTATCACACACACTTAGGTTTCCTAAGGTTTCATAACAGATATAGAAGTATTACCCTGGAAAAACCACAAAAACTGTCTCCTTTAAATGCTTTCCTCTCTATATATTAATTAAAATAAATAATAAATTTATAATTATATAACTTGGTAATGTATTTCAGTGCACACAGTTTGCCCTGTGCAGATTTTTAATTGAAAGTTATATAACATGTTATTCTGTGAGATGTCTTGGTGTAATTAGTTATGCACTGATGGCTTTCTATCAGAAGTGAACACAAACCAAGGTCAATGAGGTATGCAAAATCATAAAGAATGCCACTGAATAGCATGTATAGCTTTCTATTTTTGTCCTCCAATAAATACATGAAACACATGGCTACATCTCACCTGGTGCTGTCTCTTCTGAAGGGCCATCGTGCTGACAGAACTCGAAGCATGTTTAGGTGTTATTCATAGGTTCAGTTCACACTCGACATTACCAATCATATACACCTTCTTCTTACACACAGCACTATACATAGTTCACATTTTAACTTCACTGGTGCCATTATGGTGCCATGTTTATCATCAAGCTGATTCACGTTTTTGAAGTTATGTCTTTGAAATGTGCATGAACGTGCCAAAAGTGTAAACTTCCAAAACATACAGACTTACATCAGAAAATGCCGAAGATGTATTTTTAAAATAAATCATTCTGTACTGCTAATAGCAAAAGGAGTCCACAGTACCCTTTGTGACATAGGTTACAAATATAAATATAATATCAAAAGAACCACTGGTTACTGGGGGCTCTTTCCCTGGGGGGGGGGTATGGCAGCTGGGGTGTGATGTTGCCCAACCACTTCCATCTGGTGCTGAGGTTAAGAATGGGTTGAGATACTTCCAGTCTCCTTTATAACTTATGGTATGCACATGGGCAACTTTAT
>Ga0268261_10004086_pt1 | contig 10869 bp, 8 predicted proteins | sample TergutNc150P1_FD_190353 | JGI IMG/M metagenome (GOLD analysis project Ga0268261, IMG submission 190353) | Nasutitermes corniger P1 segment gut microbial community from laboratory colony in Florida, USA - Nc150 P1 (SPAdes) (version 2) | ecosystem: Host-associated > Arthropoda: Insects > Digestive...
GAGCTGATCACTCGTCCAGAGGAGTCCTACCGACTGTGCTGCGTCGTTGTGTGTGATCTAGAAACATCAAGAATGGGTGCTCCATATATATATATATATGACATTAGTCACCTAAGGGTTAATGTGTAAGCAGACTCTGGATAATGGAAAGAAACTTGTATAACTGAGTTAATATGTTACAGTGGCATAATTCCTGTTTAACTGATTTCTGTACTGAAGTGTGTACATGAAGCCTGTTTATGAAGTGCTGCAGATAACACTTTCCTGTAGGATTAGACAGAATTCATGCAGAATGGTTTATGCCTTATTTTGTATTGCACCCACCACATGCTTAATACTGGTTGTGGTACCACATGAGTGGTCTTTTTGCTTTGTAGAATTTTACTGCTGGACTGGGATGTTCACCATGGAAATGGAAGTCAGCATTTGTTTGAGTCAGATCCCAGAGTTCTCTATGTATCAATACATCGCTATGACAATGGCAGCTTTTTCCCAGGTTCAACAGATGCCAACTACAGTGTTGTAGGAACTGGCAAAGGGGCGGGATATAATGTCAATATTCCTTGGAATAAGGTAGGATGAGTATATTTCTGTGATTGTCCTTTCATTTCTCATTTTACTGCATATAACTGTGCAATTGGCACATTATCAATAAACAGATAATACGTGCATGGATAATAGGAACGTTTTACTGAACAATGCATGTCATGGTTGCCTTATCTTCTAGTGTAAGCTGTTTCGCTTCAGCCTATATTTTCTGTGTCACATAAAACTCTTGTAACACATGAATATACAGACAAATGCACTACATTGAAATATAAAAGTTTTTACGATTAAAATGCTAGAACTCCAACATATTTTGACCCTTTCTTGTGAATCATCCTCAGTGAGTGTACATCAGTATTTTATAAAACATAATTATAAAGAGATACAATAGGTTAAAATTGTATTATAATACAATTTTAACAATTGGTACACAGGTTTGAATACCATAAACATTCTTTAACATATCCTTCCGTTTATAGAGTGGGATGAGTGATGCAGAATATCTGGCAGCTTTCTACCAGGTGGTTCTGCCTATCTCTTACCAGTTCAATCCCGAGCTCGTGCTTGTATCTTCTGGTTTTGATGCTTGTATTGGGGATCCACTTGGAGGTAAAAGAGTTATGTATAATGTTGCATCTTGCTTATGTTTTGTGTCATGTAAATTATATTTTCTCGAATAGTCCGTGCCTCTAAATAAGATGCACACCATTTGTAGAGGTGAATAATAATAATAATAATAATAATAATAATAATAATAATAATAATAATAATAATAATAATAATAATAGAGTCCATCATTCCTTCTAGGAACATACGTTGTCTATAAGCCCTTTCCACTTCTGTCTATTGGCTGCTAAGAACCTTAGTTCATTCCAGCTTCTACCGGCTTCCTTGATTACCGATCTTCTCCAGCTGTTTCTCGGTCTACCTCTCTTCCTGTTTCCCTGATGGGGGTTCCAAAGTAGGGCAGCCTTTGGTATCTCTCCATCCTCTTATCTTAATGTGTGACCGATCCATGTAGAGGTGAAAGATATGAAAAAAAAGTTCCAATATATATATGTGTAGTAAACAAATACTGTCTTGAAATTTAAACATGAGGTGACTTTCTTCCTCATGTTTTCAAGAATCTGATGTCATGCTGCTAGGAGTTATTTTTCTACCACAGAGGTGTTTCGTGCAAAAAAATCTCCATACCATCTAATATCACATATCTGAACCACTACTTGTCACCTGCTGTTCACTGTGCTTTACGTTTTGTGAAACAAATACCATATTATCATTCAGCAATACAGTCTCCTTGTGTTGTGCTCATGAGAATGTAACCAGTTCTTCACTGTCTATGAAGCATCATAATGCACGCCTTTCATATTCATGTATGGCAGAACATGTGAGCACAATATCACAGATTAACATTAACTAGTACACTGTGGACTGCAGCTCCAAATTGGATGTGTGAAAGGAAACATCTGCTGTAAAGTTAATATTGCACTTGCACTTAGTGGTGTTGCGAATGACAAACAACCTGCTTATTCCAGTGTTTGTTCACATGTAAGTGTCAAAAAGTATGAGCAGGGTATTCAGAAAATGTATGAACACTGCAGGTGGAGTGTGGGTATGTAAAACTAAATTCCCCGTGGTGTAGTGTAGTGTATGATCAGAGATTATACAGGGAAATTTTTTTTTGTGTGTTTAGCTCTCATTTTTGCAGTCCAAACTTTCATGGTTTCCTTGTATGTGGTCAGTTATGGTATTTACTAGAATGGTGTTTGTCAAACTACTTTCTGCCGAACCATATGATAATGCAAAAAACAACAGTAATGACCCATCATGAAATTAGGAGCTTTAAGGCTCTTCTCACCACAGTCTGCTGCAACTTTTTCATTGGTTATAGGTTAGTGAGTTATTTTGACCATTTTATTCTTCGGTTCTTTAATACTATTTTGGCAACTCATTTACTCTGGCATTCTACAAAAAAAGAAAAGGGTGAAGTAACCCCATTACAGGCCCGGTTGTGGCCCAGAGGGGGGGGTAGAGATATAGCTCTACTCTTCCCAGACCTCGGCACTAGAAGGGGGTGAGTGGTCAGCAGCACGCCCTGGCCGCACTTTACCCCCGTGCAAGAACCGGTACCCATTGTACAGGAGGCTGGGTGGGCCCCAGGGCCGGTCTGGATGGGCGGAAAATCTCGCCCCCACCAGGATTGAATCCCCAGACCATCCAACCTGTAGTCAGTCGCTATACCAACTGAGCTACGTGGCCCACAACTGTGGCATTCTATTATGTGGAATTCATACATATGTTAAGAGATGGCACAGCCACATCAAGTATTTGATTTTCAACATTTTGTTCTCCATATATTGTGTACACATTTCCCCTGTATTGTTCAGTTTTTATAAAACAGCTTGTAGCAGTGAGTATGTGGTCATTACATGACATATTTGCACATCTGTAATTTCAGGTTGCAAAGTAAGCCCTGAAGCATATGGTCACTTCACCCACCTGTTGACTGCATTAGCAGGTGGCCGTGTTATCCTCTCATTGGAAGGAGGCTACAACGTTACTTCCATCTCCCATGCCATGACCATGTGTACCAAGAGTCTGCTGGGTGACCCCCTACCCCCTCTGGCCCTTCATCGTGCATCCTGTCCCAGTGCTGTCACATCCATTAAGAATGTAATTCGAACACAAGCCAGGTACTGGTCAGCACTCTGCTTCCAGGTGGCACTGCCCCAAGAGAGAGTTCTTAAGACAAGGCCACTTGAAAGTAAATCAAAAGTAGTACTGAATTCAAGTGATTCACACCCACAAGAAGACAAGGATGGAGCACAAATCAAGTTTGGTAATAAAGAAGAAACAGAGACAGAGAGGAAAGTTTCTCCTAGTTCTAGAGAAGGGTATGATGATGTCACATTAGCTAATGACTTGTGCCACAAATTAAGTGAATCTCTCAGTAAACTCTGTTTAGAAGAGAAACAGATGGATCCTCTTTGTTCAGACATCAGTCCAAGTCCTGTGGAACTCTCATGGTACTCCAGCCCCGTAAGTTTATCCACTGACATGGAGAGTCAGTGCTGCTCGAAATCAAGTTCTAGCAATTTCAAAGAATCATCATCTGATGGTATGCCTGTTGATAAAGAATCACCAATTTTAACATTAACACAGGCCTGTAGCATTTCCCCCGTTAAATATAATTCACCTACAAAGCTGAGCTTTTCAGATGATGGATATAAATCAGAAGAGCAATCTGATGTTACATTCCATGAAGGGACTGTGATCTCACCAACGGTCGCAACAGAAAATGGCACAGTGAATGCGGCTGATGGTGAAAATACAAACCGAAATGATTGTAAATGTGGACAACAGCAGGGCCGAAGTACAGACACAGGTGAAGGTGCAAGTAGTGGACCCAGTCACACCCAAGGTCAACAGACACTAACCGGCTATCTTTCTGAAAACATGCAAGTAAGTTTTGTTTCTTTCTTCACTATATATGGAGCACCCTGAACTGTTTGTATTCTTTAAAATGAACCATAAATACTAGTTACTCTATTCTATCCACAGTTTACAGTTATTCGGAACTCACTGTACATGATGGCTCATCACTGTGTTCACAGTTGCGCAGTGTACCAAGTAACGTTACTGCCTTTTCCATGCAGTCAGCCATTAGCAGTCTGTGTATTTCAGTAGCATAGGACAGTACCTAACTGCCTGTTTGTTTGATGCAGATGCTGTTAGCTGGAGAGATGTTTGCTGTGGTACCAATGTCCAGCTGCCCACATCTTGTTAGAGTTCAGCACATTCCAGAGTGTGGAATAGACTGTAAGAGTCCATGCACAGAATGTGGCTCTGTGCAGGAAAACTGGGTGTGCCTGGTGTGTTACTCAGTGAGTATGCAAACATTATAACAAATCTGCCATCATGGAATGTCAGTTTATTTCATGGTACCAGAAAGTAAGAAATGTTCACAATGCCTGCAGGTACACTGTGGCCGCTACATCAACGGACACATGATGCTACATGCCCATAGTGCATCGCACCCTTTAACTCTAAGCTTTTCTGACCTCTCAGTCTGGTGCTATGTCTGTGAAGCATACATTGACAACCAGGTAAGTTGCACTGTATTGGCACTAGTGCAAAGTGAACAGTCAAGTCTCACAGCAGTTCAACAGACTGTAATGAAATTGCCTGGGAAGTCTACACCAAATACCAGGCTCTTTTCAGTGAGATGCTTACTTTATGTGAAGTTCAACTTAAAACCTTATCAAATTTCTTAACAGCGGGATAGAAGACATAAAATACAGTTATCATTAAGGTCTGTTAACTTTATCTGAAACATTTTGTTGTATTTAGCATGTATGATGAAATACAAGGAAAATTAATTAATTCTATACAGTGTAGTATGCAAACTGCTTATTTGCTATCACAATTCGATACATGTCAGTGTCAACTGCAAAACTATAAAGAACACACTTGCAACATTTGTGATCTGTGTGAAATAGTTCACACTTCATTTATATAATTCAGGAATAGTATAAACTGCAGTTTAATGGTTTTTTTTTTTTCAGGAAAGAGTTGTATCTTATATCCATGAGAAAGACTTAATTAATCTGTTATTTTTGTCACTTCAGTCTGTAACATGTGCTCTGTGTGTGACAGATTCTTTACGCAGCGAAGAATGCTGTTCATAGAAGCAAATTTGGAGAAGATATGCCTTGGTCATATGGTGATACAAACCCTACATTTCCAGTGTGACTGTGGAGGGAAGAGTTTTATATTGTACAATAAAGACTTTTTTAACATTAGCATTACTGTTTTCACAGTTTTTATATCAAGAGGAATATAAATGTTCACTTCCATGCTTTTAGATCCTAATGCACAAATAATGAAGTGAATGCATCTTATGTAACCACTGTATGTCTCCAGTATCTTCAGCCTTGTAAAACTGTAGTTAATTTTTTTTTTTACATTAAGATGTAAAAATAATCACTGTTTAATACTTCAAGTTGCAGGCATAGTGATGTGTTATATATTTTAATTATAATTATGAAGAATGTTCTGGAAAAACCATTATTTACATTACTCACAGAAAGATGTACATTATTAATGTGTGATTATGTTCAAAATACTTATTATAGTGAGCAATGTGTGACTGTTTATAACTTCTGATGTATTTCTTTGATGCAAATCGGGTTTTAAGTATGAAACTGCTGACATCACATACTAGTTTAATAAATATGCAATTCACTCTTAACAGAAAGTGCTTTGTCTTATGGATGGGAGGGGGAGCACTATAGCTGGATAAATTTGTGCAAAATAACAAATTCCATGGTAGTATTCCTGAGTAAAGTAGCTGGCAGCTTATTCAGCTGGTAATGATATTTCTCAACTGTTAGGTTCAATCACTGTATTCACAACAGTCTGTTGCTCTTCTCTAGCCAGAGGCAGTCCATGTCAACAAAATGTGTTTTTCTAACACCCATTTTAATATTGTATTTTCAAGTGGCTTTCACTATGTATGTCCTGTCCATTTCATCCTACTGTATTTCAACAAATGTCAGATGAATAGTGCAAATTTTTTTTTTATGTTCCATAAATTTTTAGATGATACATACGGAATATGAGACTCACTTCACAGTTTTTTAATGCACTTTTGATGAGGTTCACAAACTTAACTAAATCATCTGTTATAATGTGACGGTATACAACTTTCACAACAACCCGTGTTTCATTTCTATGTCACTACTGCAACAACTGCAACATCTTGCTGCCATATCCAAACAACCTTCACAAATTTTATAGCAGTTGGAACAGCAGGACCATACCTTTAAATCAAGCATCATTAAATGGAATTCTAGTGTATATCTTTGACACTGCACATTGCCACAGATTAATACATATTCTGAAGCTCACTATCAGTTGTGTTATGAAAAAATAGTAACAGCTTGGCATCACGGCTACCTGTATGCAATAGCTCTGAGTTAATGGCTCCCATCCGCTTGTAAGTCACTGTTAAAATATGCTGTACTTGTTTGAATTGTTCCCTAATGTGAAATTAATGTTGATGAGTTTTGGACTTTAAGGACTACTTGTATTAATGATGGGTGCCCAAAGGATACAAATATTACAAAATGTGACACAATTTAATGTAATTTTTACACTCTTAATCTAAAAATAAACTATCAGAAGGTCATACTACTCAACTGAGTGACAAAAGAACATAATGCAACACACTACCTGTATCAACAACTCCGTAAATAGCTGTAACTTTTAACATACATCTGTGGCAAGAAAATCCACAGATTCACGATGTTCCCTGTGTCCTCAACTCACTTTCAGTGAAAATAAATAAATATAAACCTTGTATCTGTGAGTGCAAGACAGAGTGGTAAAACCACCACTGTAGTTAAATCCCATTATTCTGCCAAAATTAATACATAACTCACAACAGAAAATTGGAAGCACAACTTACAAATTGCTGTTTTCCTCTAGCTGTACATTTCAACCACGATGACCTCATAAGCTACAGGATGTTATCAAATAATAGCATATGTAAGTTGTACTGTCAGTTCACTACTGTGAATTACACATTCATTAAAAAAAAAAAGTATTATAGTACGGTTACCAGGATGGAAAATTCAAAAACCCCCGAATTCTGAAATGAACTGGCAGAGGACAATGAATTTTATATGTCACTTTATCGCACCAAATAATCCAAATCAAATTATATTAAAATATGAGGTCATGAAACACCCATGATCAAAATTTATAAGAACCTATATTTGTTTAAACCAAAGTGGTGATACTTAATAATCTTGTAACTGTTCTTTTCTGGTTTGGACAAGTTACATTAGCTTCATTACCCATCCTGTAACCCACACAATGTATCTTTCATCTACAGTAAAGAATACGTTCAAGTAACAAATATTTTGTAGTGTGCATTACTCTATATTTAGTATATGGTATAAAATGAAACAAATTAGTGTGGTATACACACATTCTCCTGTAATACAAAACCACAAATATATGTTTCAGCACTAATTTTAATTCCTGAAATGAGACTAAAATACAAGAGAATTCTCACTTCCAAGTATTTCCATTTCTGTGTCAGTCTAAATTACTTGTTACTGTATTGTGAATTATAAAAATTTAATTGGTTTTTAGTTCTTACAATAAACAAAGAAATGAACATTAATAAACTGTAACAAATATTAAGCCACCAGAGTGCCAATACAAATTAACTAATTAATAAGAATAAGCAATGAAAATGAGATGAACATTCAGTTCCAAATGTAAAATGAGCACTGTCAGCTGTGACGCACTTATTCTTTCATTGATTCCTCCGTTGGTTGTGCAGTTTTGGTTTCTCCTTCTTTATCTTTCTTCTTTGAGCCTGAGACAATATCATCAATCCTCAACAGCAAGATAGCTGTTTCAACAGCTGTCTTGTATATCTGAAGCTTAACTGACAATGGTTCCCAGATGCCAAGGGTACGCATGTCTGCAAGTTCACCAGTTTCACCATTGATTCCCCAGGTGTCTCCGCCAGTGGCATGTTTGGCTCGTAATGCTGTCAGTGTGCGAACTGTGTTTGTGCCACAATTCTGGGCAAGAGTACGGGGAATGATCTCCAAAGCTTCAGCAACAGCACGATATGGCCACTGTCCAACACCCTGTACTAGTTTGCTCTTCTCAGCCAAAATCTGTGCCACAGCCATCTCGACAGCTCCTCCTCCAGGCACCAGTTTGGGTTCTATTAGAATATTCCTAGCAACATGTAGAGCATCTTGGAGGTTTCTTTCAATTTCATTGAGAACATCCTTGCTGGCACCACGTAGAAGAATTGTGCAAGCCTTGGGATTTTTACACTCTGTGATGAAGCAGAAATACTCATCACCAATCTTCTTTATTTCAAACAGTCCAGCTCCAGTACCCACATCCTCCTCTCTCAGCTCCTCAGTACGGTTCACAACAGTTGCTCCACACGCCCGTGCAATGCGATTGTTGTCTGTTTTACGGACGCGGCGTATAGCAGTAATGCCTGCTTTTAAAAGAAAGTGTTGTGCCAAATCTGAAATACCTTTCTCTGTGAAGACTACATCTGGTTTCACTGCAATCACTTCCTCACAGACTTTCTGAATGTATTCTTCTTCCAACTGCAAAATACGAGTGAAGTCTGATTCTTTCAAAATTTCAATATTTGTCTGACTCTCACCCTTCTTATATTCCAAGCTGCAATCCAGAAGCACGATACGTGGGTTTTCAATGTAACGTCTCATCTTGGGATGAGTTACGTCCTTGTTCAGCATCAAGCCGCGCAGCACAGTCGATTCTTCAATACTGCCTCCTGGTATCTTTTCCACCTTGGCATACCTCTTAATGTCTATTTCACGACGGCCATTTTCCTCCAGCATCACAGTCTGAACAGCATCCAAGGCGATCGAACATGCCAGATCAGACCACCGTCCAATAAACTTTGTTCCCACACAAGACTTAATCACTTCCAGCAGTTTTGGATGGTCATTTGGATCCAAAGCAATGCTGATGTTATCTTGCAAAAGAGAGATTGCGTCCTCCAAAGCCTGGCGGTAAGCTCTTATAATGACAGTCGGGTGCATCTGTTGGGCTAAAAACTGCTCCGCAACGCCCAACATTTCACCAGCTAATACTATTACAGATGTTGTTCCATCCCCTACTTCCTCATCCTGGGTTCGAGCAATTTCAATCATTGACTTGCCCGCCGGATGCTGAACAGTAATTTCACGAAGAATTGCATTTCCATCATTTGTCATTACAATACCACCCATAGGATCCATCAACATTTTCAGCATGGCCTGAGGACCAAGGCACGTTCGGATTACATCTGCGATAGCTTTTCCAGCTGCTACGTTTTCCAGTTGTACTTTCTTACCTGCATCACGCTTAGTGTTCTGACTAAGAACTAAAATTGGTGCTGCTCCTCCGCCAAACATAATTTCAGGATGTTTTATACCGGTCTCAGACAACAAATATACAAGACTCACACCTGCGCTTTTGCGATGACGAATTATGAGTCGCGAATGTTCTTGCAGTGTAGCCACAACCATTCATTAGAAGTACTTTCCAAGTCCGAAATTTCTTTCGTACGTAATACATGTAGCTGAAATTTTCTTAATAAGTATTAAACTGTACTATTAAGCTAGGGAATGAGTTTTAATTCATAATTATTACAAAAAGTGTTATAAAAATCAATATTTGTTTATGTGGGCGTTCATGATGAAAATGTTGTCTCTATCGCCTACATTGATTATATACGGTTGTAGAACAGGTACAAGTTTACGTTGGCTCACCGGCCCATCTTTATGATTCATATCCACCTTGTATGTCTACTCAACGATCTGAATATAGAATAGGGCAGAAATGCCAGTCGAAGATACAGTGGAGTGAAGGGCAGTAGTTTTGTCATTCTGTGTGTATTTGGATATATGTTGGTGTGACATTTTATAGATTAATAATAAAATGCCAAATTTTTATAAGGTTGAAATCAACAGAACGGAATGGGAAGTTCCACAGCGGTATCAAATGTTAACCCCAGTTGGTTCCGGGGCTTATGGCCAAGTTTGGTGAGTAACCCTCCATTCCTTAAAGCGTCTGGAAGTATGTGTGTATTTTGACTCCTTAATAATCGTTATAATTAAGAAATGCAGTATTTTGCATACATTGTATTTCTTAAGATTGTTAGAATGAACAGCATTAACAGATTGGTTCGGTCGGGTCTACTCCACTTTAGGAGAGCCTATAATAATTCATTCACTAGTTCGCACACAATCTTTTACAGACATTTTATCACCAACGTTCCGTGTAACACTTAAACTAAGGCGCTATCCAAAGCTGGACTGCTCGCAGTTTCGAGCATCATTTGCAGCAAGGGAAGCGCACACAGAGAAATTTTGGGAGTCTGACTTCTGTATTATTTTGTTTGCCATCAAGATGACTCGAAGTCAGTATGTACATGGAAGGACCTGCAATCTGCTATCTCCCCCAGGTTTTCCCGGGTTTGCTTTGTCTTCAAGTAACTGCTTCTATGGTTCCAAAGCTCCAGGTTGTTACTCCACTTTTCATAAAGGCCCCCACATTTAAATTCGGCCCTTTGCTGTGGCAGCAAACAGACTGTTTTTCAAAGTGGTACGTTCCACCTGTAATCTTAAATTGAAATTCTGTAGCCATTATTTGAATCCAGCATTTCTCACCACTCTTGACATTTTATCTTTCATGCTGTTCTGGTCTGAAGGACAAGCAGGTGAAGCCTTGATAGCCAGTCCTCCTTCCACTGCCCCCCCCCCCCCC
>Ga0268261_10004087_pt1 | contig 10869 bp, 8 predicted proteins | sample TergutNc150P1_FD_190353 | JGI IMG/M metagenome (GOLD analysis project Ga0268261, IMG submission 190353) | Nasutitermes corniger P1 segment gut microbial community from laboratory colony in Florida, USA - Nc150 P1 (SPAdes) (version 2) | ecosystem: Host-associated > Arthropoda: Insects > Digestive...
CCCCCCCCAGGCGAGGGCCAATTATTTTAATTAAGGCCAAGTCATGCAATGTATTGTTACGTGCGCTACTGGTGTGTATTAGTGAAAAGTTAAAGGTAATGTTCAACCTAGAACAGGCCACGAAGGCCCAGAGGAGTGGAGGTATAGCTCTACTCCTCGGCTCTAGATATGGGTGGGTGGTCAACGCCACGCCATGGCCGCTTTACCCCCGGGAAAGATCCGGTATCCATTGTATAGGAGGCTGGGTGGGCCCCAGGGCCGGTCTGGACGGGTGCGGAAAATCTCGCCCCCCGCCGGGATTTGATCCCCGGACCGTCCAGCCCGTAGCGGGTCGCTATACCTACTGTGCTATCCCGGCCCACGGTTTGTATCAGTACCTATCTAAAATAATTTGTAATTTTTTATACCTATAATCTGTACACTCTATATTTACGTAAGCAAGGATGTGAGGATCCGCGGTTATTTTTCGAAGCCAAAAGGGGTCCACGAGAAAAAATGTTGGGAAACACTACACTAGACCGCCGACGAAGAATCAGATCTCACGAAGTATAAGGATATTTTAAATTATTTAGGAATTCCTAAATTGAACCTATCAGGGAAAAAATCTGTCCGACCATCGGGAGAAAAAAAACTGCTGGAGTTTCCAAATCACAAAATTTCAGCCGTCACTTCAAGAGAACTGAACAGTGTAATGGGGAACATGAGCTTAAGAAACATGTCGGTCATGAAACAGTAATTTGTGTAACCTATACAGTTAAGCAAAATGAGATTCCCCTCTTACTAGACAGCTGTGTTACAAACACACCTTCTGTCCAAATGCTGCGTCCACAAAAGATTCCTTGTCCTTATATTTTCGCAAAAACATAGAGTAACATGCTTAAGTGTCGGTCTTTTGAGAATCGGTCGAGATTTTTCTGTATTCCATAAAACTGTGTGTCGGTAGTGGGTCACGACAAATTGCTGTTTCATGAGCGATATGCTGTCGGTGTTTTAGTTATGATGTCCGACATAAATGATACGTCTCCTTACCACGAAGCATATGCACATTTCAAACCCGAAGAAGCACACAGTACGTTCCTACGAAACACTAATAAGCACCCACCAGCTCCACACGGTGTTAAAATTCAGAATACCGTGAAAAGAATCTTCACTTTAGTGTAAACCTCAAATCTTATAAACATTCGTGAAATTTTGTGCAAACAGAAACAACTTTATGCCTTAGAAGTGCGAAGAAAAAACTTGTGTCAGTGCTCTGCGATAAGCAAAGCTCCGTTGTTAATACAACAATCATCTTTCGGATATCGGGTTCCCAGTCTTCGTCCGCCTGTCCTTCTGATAACGGCCGTATTAAGATGCAGATGAGTATGCAGCACTGGTGGGATGATTGTGACGGGGGAAAACCGATGTAGTCGAATAAAAACCCGTCCCCGTGCCACTCAATCCACCGCCAATTTCACAGCGACTGATCTTGGACTGAATTAGAGCCTCTGCGTTTAATGTGTGTGAAATTCATCTCAATTGTATTTAAAATTCATTTCCTGTATCACAGTAAACATGTCGCGTCTCCATCGTGAACAATTTTAAGCAATCACATAAACACATAAAGATATTACGCAGGAAAATGGAAGGTTTTTGGATGCACTTTAAACGGTTAATGTGTTGTCAGCGGCAAGTGAGAAGGAGTGACTTTGGTCACGTCGTGCGTGAGTACTATGTACGTACCTTACACTCTGGTTGCTACGAACCGAACTGTTGAAATTACGAAACTCACAAGGGGCAGACCTGGGGCGTGGGAAACGGATTTAGTTCATTTTATTATTGATGGAAACATTAATTATTTTCATTAGACACGTGTTTTTTCTTTTGTCCTAACGCGCCCGCCTTTCGCCGAAAAAAAAAAAAATTATTGAAAATGTCGATCGCCACCGGAAACTAGTGGTATCATGCCGAGCGGCGTGTAATGTCGGAGCGTCAACGGCGCAGCGGTAGAGTACAAAGACGGGGACCACGATGTCGCCGGTTCGAATCTTTTGGCCGGAATTATTATTATTATTATTATTATTATTATTATTATTATTATTATTATTATTATTATTATTATATGTTTTGCACTCTGTATAATGAAAAAAATTATTTTTGCAATAGAAAACATTTTTTAAGGTTTTTTTAAAAAGGAATCTTTAAAAATTGAAGGAAATGTAGGAACAGCTTTCGAAGTAACATTATGTTATGTTTCAAATGTTTCTACGATGAATATCATCCAAAATCATGTAAAAAACGATAATAAAAATGTAACTTCTTTCTCAATTATGTTTTTCCAATAAAACAATCATTTTTAAACGATTTCTTTTTTAAAAAACCCTAAAAAATGTTTTCTATTGCAAAAATAATTTTTTTTATTATACAGAGTGCAAAAAAATAAAATAATAATAATTTTAAAAAATCCGGCCAAAAGATTCGGACCGGCGACATCGTAGTCGCCGTCTTTTTACTCTACCGCTGCGCCGTTGACGCTTCGACATTACACGCCGCTCGGCATGATACCACTAGTTTGCGGCGGCGACCAACATTTTCAATAATTTTTTTCGGCGAAAGGCGGGCGCGTTAGGACAAAAGAAAAAACACGTGTCTAATGAAATTAATTAATGTTTCCATCAATAATAAAATAAACTAAATCCGTTTCTCACGCCCCAGGCCTGCTCCTTGTCAGAGCAACGCAGCATTCTGTACCTTGACCCACAGATACCAATGCAAATAACAGGAGGGTTTCTTAATTAGAGTGAAGCTGAAAATTGTACGCAAGTGTTCCTCGTGGTTTCGTTATGTTTACTGCAGGAATTAGTCCAAACCGTTAGCGCAATCTAAACTAAGAGTTGCAAAAATAAAAACCTATTCGCTTCGCTATACCTTTCCGTCTCTCTGTCTGTCCTTGCAGGTGTAACAAATCGAAAACAGATGAAAGGATTCTCATAATTTTGTATATTAGAGAAATGTAACAAAGCTTGTCAGTACATTAAAGTTTTAGTTAAACTGGATAAAAATATCGGACATGCGAGCGTACATGCGTTTCCATGCACACCCCGAGCGTATCTCGCTAAACATACATTGGAGTTAAAAATGTTTCGCAAAAAACTCTATAAAAATTATACATAATAAGTCGGATAAACCTCATATAAATGCTCGACGTCCGGAGAATCGTGGCTCGATTCCCAGCAGCAGTATCCAGATCAGCTGTGGAGCCAACCAAGCCTCCTATTCGACGTAAACCGGCGACTATTTCCCGAGGTCTAAAACGGAACGGGCGTGACCTCGACCACTCATCCCATCTAGTGTAGCTATACTCCACTATACTACACTCCACCATACACCTTTATGACGTCGAGAGGGACAACTTTATTTTTAAGCTTCTTCCACAGTCTTACGAGGTTACAGACAATCAAAACTCTGTGAAGGACTTCGAATTGTGAGTTTATACGTACATTTCTTAATTTATTTATAATAGGCGGAAGTGTGTTAGATATTTCGGGATATTTTATCGGTTTTGTAACAATACAGTTTCGGAAATACAAAGGACACATGAGCGAGCGTGTCATGTGTTATCACACAGACGATCTGCCCGACAACACACTTATAACCTTAGTACTATAACATGTCTCATTTTCTTAATACATTGTTACACTGGGTACAGCTTTATTGCTGTAACTCTTTAAAGCATACTGCTAACTAAACATACTCGTAGAAATGTGACCTACATGAGTACTTTAATGTTAACAACGACGGACAATGTACGTGTAACGTAACATTGAGGCGCGTTCGTGCAAATCATTGTTGCAGTAGAAAAGCAATAAATATTACATATTCTGAGTGTTTGTAGACTTAGGTATCCATTATGCAATGCGCATGCGCCATATTGTCATCTGTGGCCCCGGCTCTACAATATATTTCCACATTATCTCATAAACGGCACGATTTTCGAAACAAAAGTTATTAAATATAAAATGTGTATGTTGATGTACGCACCGTGCAGTTTGTACTGTTTATTATTCATACCAACAAATGCACAAACATATATATTAAAATATTTTATAAGTATTCCTACATGTTTCAGTGCTTCTGCACATCCTCAGGCTGTCTTAACTTTGTGCTTCCTAGTTACATAAAAAAATACACCAACACAGGACTTCCACATCCTATATGCAGCCACCAAACAACTTCCACGTTTTATTAACATTTATTAATTTCATCATACAACGATCCACTGCTTTTATTGAATTGTAATTTTAATAATTTTAACAATTTGTGTCTTTGCAAAGCGCGCCCTGAGGATGTACAGAAGCACTGAAACATGAAGGAGTACTTATAAAATATTCTAATATGTATATGTTTGTGCATTTGTTGGTACGAATAATAAACAGTACAAAATATGCATATTTATTTTCTCCACAGCTATTTTCTGAGAAATTTCTTGTTATTAGAAGAAGTGAGCGAGATATGATCATAAATGTATGCTGGTCTTCATGTAAAATATCCGTCTTTCTTGTCAGATTTTAACGAAACTTGAATTTTCTTGACAGATTTTCGAAACACACTCATATATAAAATTCACGAAAATCCGCCCAGTGGGAGCCGTGTTGTTCCATGCGGACGGACATACAGACATGACGAAGCTAACAGTTGCGAAAGCGCCTAAAAACTGTGCATTTTGCCCACCCAGTGCACTTGCGCATCTTCTGTGCTTCTCGGAACATACAACATTTATATCCCTACATCAAAGCCGGGTACCTCAGTCAGTGTAGTTACTTGGAGACCGGCTTCAGCTCGGAAAATAATGATTCGATTTCCGATAGTGGGCGCTGATTCTTTTCGCTACTGCATCCAGACCGGGTCTGGGAATCACCCAATCTCCTGTAGTACGGTTACCGGGGGCTACTAACGCCTCCTCCTTCATCCCGAGATAAAATTAACGGGTCGAGCAGCTTACTATCCACCTTCGTCTGCGGCTGAACGTTTAAAAGCAGCCACAACTCCACTCCCTTAGCGGCGTGCTGCTGCTTCATGACGTTACATTTCCCTACACTCCTTTAATCGAGTTCTATTCGTTAAGGAGGCGCAATGTTTTTAAGAGGTAAAAAATAAAATTTGAAATTAGGATTGTAGTACTTTTGGGATGTGACGCCGTCTAATTTGGAAGGAAGTATGAACATTTCGAAAGACTATGCTACCAACATTGTCAGGGGAGCAAAGGCTGATAAGCTGAATTTAATACGTAAAAAGTTCAGAGTTTCAAGTTAATCGTCTAAAGCCCAGTGGCAACTATACAGGATGATTTAGGAGGAACGGTCAATATGTTGGAAGGTGATAGTATCGGTCATTTTGAGAAAACAGTTCATACGAACTTGTGTCTAATTCTGAATGGTTACCGAGATAGAGCTGTTTGAATCTGGCGCCCGCTCTTCTTTACTAGAGTTTTGTTTGTGGAGATGGATGAAGGGCGAAACCTACAAAAGAAATGTGGATACAAGAGACGAATTGCTTGCTGGCATTTTGGATTATGCTGCCAGCATAGAGAAACGTGATGATGAACTCAATAAACAATAAACTACAATTAACAGTAAGTAATTTATCCGTCTTTATTACAATTCACAAACCTTTTGCATTTGTAGATTCAAACAATTCTATCTCGGGATCCAATCAGAATTAGACACATGTTCATGCGAAGTTTTTTCTCGCAATGACAAATATCAGCTCCCAAAATACTGAACTTTCCTCCTGAATCACCCTGTACGTACCACTTGCTGTACCTAAAAAACAGTAATGGAGTTCGAATGATCCTCACGGTGAATACCGAGTACTTCACTAAACAGCATTATAATTGAGACGGAGACATCCGTACCGCACGTCTGAATTTTTGTGTATATTTAAGTACGGTCTAGATGAATCTCTGTCTTCAAAGCGTTAACAAAGTTCATTTCAATTGATTATGAACGGAGACTGTCAAAGAAGATTAGTCAGCGTGATGGCACTAAACACTGCAGGGCTGAGTGTACATCATAACAAGATCTTCCGAAGTGGATGTCGACCCGTGTCTCTGTCACATTCAACGGTCGGTCGGTTGGGTTCATTTCACTGCCACTGCAGGTGGAGGGTTCCCTTGCAGGCGAACGGCGCTGCCTACAGGTGTGTGCCGCCAGGTCGTAACGTAATAAAACAGTACCATCATCACAACCGCCACCAGAAAGGCTGATCAAACTAGTCGAGTGACTTTTACTGGCTGAGTCACAAAACCGCTGGCTTGTGGTATCGGCGTCATAAATACTTGGCTTATGTGAAAGATACACAACAGCCACCTTCCTGGAGGTTCAAACGTCAAATCGCTCACTTGTGTTGTGATGCAAAAGTAAAGTTCACTCTGTAACAGGACATAAAGGGAACAGGCAGAGCTCTACTCTTTCTTTAGCCTCGGAGCTAGATGAGGGTGGGTGGTCAACGTCACGCCTCGGCCGCTTTACCCCCGGGAAAGAGACCCAGTACCCATCGGACAGGAGGTCGTGCAGCGATACAGAATTCTTGAAGTCGCTAAACACAGAAGCATTACTCCATCATCATAATCATCACGGACCTGTTAAGGTTTATGACCATTAAGGCCCCTTCCTCTTGATCTTCAGGCTCTGTGCTACAAGCCGGAAGGTCGCGGGTTCGAGTCTTCATAGGATCATTGATACTTTTCATTGACTTAATAATCCTTCCGGCCGCACTATGGTCCTGTAGTCGATTCAGCTGCTAACAGAAATGAGCACCAGAGATATCTTCAGAGGGGTAAAGGCGGTCGGTGCGTGAGGCTGACAACCTTGCTACCTTCATTTGTCGATTATCTAGAAATTCTGGGAGCCTCAACCTCATGGAGCACTAGTGACCTGTTCAGGCCTGTACTGGGATTGCTTTATCTTTCTTACCTCTTTATCTTGAAGATGCTCTTGGTACTCTTTGAACAAGTTGATGAAGTAAAACCATCAGGTAAAACGATCGGTGGTAAAGATAACTGGTACCGTGGCTATGAATAAGTGGAGCTATGCCTCTACTCCCTTATATGCCTTCATGGCGCGCACTTAACAAATCCGAAACTGTTCCAGTACCATGAAACATGTGTATAATTGTGCCCCAATGCCTCGCGACGCGTACAGACTGTAGCTATGGTAGGCTCTGCATTCATGGCAACTTCCGGCTGGCGCCATGGCGGGCTGAATGCAGTTTGGTAAATGACGGATGTAGTCCTGCGTCACAAGGCTGTCTAACTACTCGTACCTTCTGTAAGACTAGAGGATTTCACAGTGGGTAATGGTTTGTGTGTGATGGAATACTTCCACAGGGTGCCATGAAGCAGATGTGTGAGCCATGTTGTGTGTTGTTTTGTATGGGTGTGAAACTTGGCCTCTCACATTAAGGAAATAACACAGGCTCAAGACATTCGAGAAAGGGGTGCTGATAAAGATACCTGGGCCTGAAAGGAGGTTGGCCACAAACTGCAAAACGACAAGATTCACGATGTGTACTCTTCACCATATATCAAAAGGGTGATCAAATGCAGGTGCAAGAGACGTTCGAGGAATGTTGCACGTATGAGGAGGAAGAAGAATGACTGTAGGGTTTTGGTAGGGAAATGTGAAGGAAAGAAACCAGTTTGAAGACCTAGGGTTATATAGGATTCATCTGGCTCAGGATAGGGACAGGTGGCGGGCTGTTGTGGACACGCTAATGAAAACTCGGGTTCCGCCAAACGCACACAATTGTAGTGGCTAGATAAAGAACTACTAGCTTCTGAAGAAGGATTCTGCTCCAACAAGGTTAATCAGTTAGCCGTCATGAAAAAACAGGGTCCAAATGAACTATACTTGCTGTTTAGAAGTGTTCATGATGTGACATATGTACAGGACTGTTAGGCAGAACAACTGGATTTAGAAATGTATTGGTGTTTACAGATAAACTAGTAATCGCTCAGCAAAAGGGAAAAGGCAACTAAATATACTTATTTCACAACACTTAGTCCGAACTGACGTCTGACTATGAAACATACTATGTGCTGGGATGTGGCACTGTGCAGTCTTGCAATAATTTAAAAATTTACTAACTGACACACCAGCTTACTCTAAAACATTCCTGAAGATGGAGTCAATGTCACACCCCAAGACACAGAAATAAAGTTTTTTCTTTTTTGAAGAACACTGAGTCACTTCAGGAGCGTACATATTCCGGGCGCCAGGGTGAGTTTATTTTGTACGGTGACGCCTAATTTGATAGATTCATAGCGTGCATTTCCTACATTCACAATATCCACCAAAATGCACACAATAACACGCAACTCATACATAAGTCTTATATAATTTAATATCAGCAATATTGTAACTTTATACCCATCAATTTATATTTTAGATTTTTAGCATTTCAGGTTTCTTAATATTAGATTAACGTGTTGAGTTTATACTCCTTAGTCCTTGTAACTTCCTGAGGATGACACCTCAGTGCCGAAACATGTAGAAGTTTTTTTTACGACTTATGTATGAGTTTCATCTTATTATGTGCAACTGTTGGTGCATACAGCAATGGTGGCGCCTGTAGTACTGGGGTGGCCCACAGGTTTTTGGAAGATTTTTGAACGCCTGTGTTAATTAATGTACCTATGTACTCCTCTACCCTGAAGATGGAGGCAGCATGTTCGTACGACACATTGCCATCTACCCACCGCAATACACGGCGTCATATCCCGTACAAACCGAGTGGTTTCGGGTAAGACCACTAGAGTGTCTCCCGTGTCCAAAGGCTGCAGCAATATGCCTTTAGCAGTTTGTTGTACAATTTTCTTAAGCAACTCATCATTGACTACCCTAGGCAGCACATAAATATTTAAACGTTCTGCTGCAGATTACGTCATTTTACGCAACAAGCACACCAACCTTTCTTTCCACAACCATACACAGGGTGTTTCTCATTTCTTTGCATCGACTGTCAGAATGAGTGGAAAAGTACACTTTCCTTCGGACAGAAATGAATACGCAACGAATATCTGCAACTTTACGCAATCGAACAATTCATTTACACCAAAAAAATTATGTTCCTACGGCAATTTGAAAATTTACGGCATTAAACTGAACACTAACCACGACACTAAAATTTTATCGAATTCTAAACGCATGTTTTACTAGTACCGCTGACTGAGTCCAGTTTATATACCGTGTATGTTTTACATTAAAATGTGAAGTTTCGGAAGACGAACCTCCTTGCATCTTCAGGTATAAAGGGAGAGGGATTTATAATCCGATCGATCCGTTGCAATGAGATCCCTCAGTGACAAGACCAATGTCTAAATACGGCGCATCTTTGTCAAAATGCACTCAGAAATTAACCCTTATCCTGCTAACGTGGAGAAAATGGTGAGCTCCTAGTAATGCCAGCAAATAGCAGATGGGATTTAATTCAGCGTTTAAAGGGTTAAGCAGGTTGTATTTGAGGTGTGGACAATGTCTGGACCCCCGAAAGGCAGATAACAGAAGGCTGGAGACAACTGTGTACTGAGATTCATAACTGGTAGAGGGACCCTCTTCACCGGCAATTAATATTAGGGTGCGCAACTGAATGAGGAAAAGCTGACAGGATACCTAGTACGCATGGAAGAGATGCATACTTAGGCAACTTCTACGTTCCTGACCGTCCGGCACAAGTCTGAATGGGCTACTCGTACAATCAAACATATCTGTACGTACATTCAAGGGCGTCGATTTGAAACCCAAACTCCAACAAACTGGAACCTGATCGGCTACACCATGACGGCCCCGCGGTCTGTGTTATCGCCCACCAGTATTCTTCCGCCACCTTCGTCTCACTGATCTTTCATTTCCCCAAGAAAATATTCGGCGCGCATTAAAAAAAATTGTTATGTAATTACTTTTACTTTTTCTAAATTGCAAGTCGGTGAGTATAAATGGCTTGCATTATCTTACAGCCACAAACCGTGTAGGGCCTCTCATTCGTCTCCGATACAGTCTTACATTTCTTAGGGCGTGAACTGCAATCTTAGAAGCTTCAGCCTGGTTCGCAAATCTCTTTGTACATTTCGAAGAACTTTTTTTTTTGCTGTGGCGCTGCGACCCAACGCGGATCATGGCTCCTCATTCTTGAGGTTTCTAGATCACATACAACGACGCACCACAGTCTGTAGGACTCCTCTGGACGAGTGATCATCTCGTCGCAGAGACCTCTACCTGACAACACACAATACTCACAACAGACAAACATCCATGCCCCCGGTGGGATTCGAACCCACGATCTCAGCAGGCGAGCGGCCGTAGACCTACGCCTTAGACCGCGCGGCTTTCTAAGAACTTACTCGTGTTTAATATTACGACTGGAATATGACCGTGCAGTTTGGTAGACAGGAACCGACATTTTGGAGAAACCTGCTGCTTCCATTGTCTTTAAAGATCAAAAGAGCAGGGTACTCTGACACTTGGTACCTGTCTACCAAACCACACTGTATCACAACCCAGCAAGACACTTCAGGCTGAACGCCGTGAGAACATCAGATCTAACATATTTTTGGACAAATTATTCATTTAACGCCGATGTTTATCTATTCTTCTACGTCACGACAGGGGTCAGGGACAGACACCCCCCCCCCAACCAACTTACGCAGTTTCATGTTCCGAAATTCCAGAGTTAGACAATTTTAAAAAAAGTAAAAAAAAAAAAACACACACACACACAGAAATAACAACACATCTGAAAGACGCGCCGAATTTTTCCTTGCAGAAATGAAAGCGCGGTTAGAAGAAGATGGCGGAAGAATACTGTTGGGCGATATCAACTGGGGTGGGGGGG
>Ga0268261_10004088_pt1 | contig 10866 bp, 10 predicted proteins | sample TergutNc150P1_FD_190353 | JGI IMG/M metagenome (GOLD analysis project Ga0268261, IMG submission 190353) | Nasutitermes corniger P1 segment gut microbial community from laboratory colony in Florida, USA - Nc150 P1 (SPAdes) (version 2) | ecosystem: Host-associated > Arthropoda: Insects >...
CCCCCCCCAAAATGTCAAAGCAACTTGTTGATTTCTCTAGTGTTGAACAAGTTTGGAAATGATACCTACCAGCAATAACTGCTGTTTAATTCTTTTGATCACATCATTAAGTTTCAGAATATCATTTGGTGCCATTCAACTGCAATAAGAGGAGGAGTAAATGTTAGCTTGGGTCACAGAGCAGACTAAAATTCCTTACACTTCTCCAGAAAATAAACTTACCTACAGAGCGTACACCATTTATTATACCAACTAAATGTGCATTATTCATTAGTAAAAGTAAACACCACTGCAATATTGTGCACCAGCCTACTTTCTATCACATAACATACAAGACACATAAAAAAATACTGTCTCATTATGTCATTATGAAATACTGATACAAGATGTCACCTACTGTATGACATCTTCTCACCCCCACAAAAAAAGTGTGTGTGTGTGTGTGTGGGGGGGGGGAAGCGAATAAGAAAAGAATAAAAAAATAAAGGCATGGGACAGAATACCAATCAATAAATTCAAAGAATTATTTTCCAGTCACTGGCCTCCAGTTTCATAAGTATGTGAATAGGTTTGATTTATCACACTCCCTCACCTTTCAGTCAAACAGTACAACCAACAAGGTACACTTTTACACATACCAAAATTATTTATTCAAACACTCCAATATACTTCAGCCTACCGACCATCTTACATTAAAAATTATGATTTTGTTATCTGTACAAAGTGCACCTTGTTGGTTGTACTGTTTCATTACACTGGAGAACACGGTAATAATGTATTATAAAATACCTACCCTTGTTCTGTATGGTGATCTGGGGCTGTATATCGAATGTAATTCATCTCATCTACCATCATTCTTCTCTTTTTCTCTTTTACTACAGTCTCAGAATCATGTTTACGTTTGTTAGGTGCAATAATACTGTGAAATGTGTCTGTGATATCACCATCACTACTTGCTTTCAGTGACGTCCTCTCAGCACTCTTGCTGACTAGAAACAAAAAGCAGAAAATTTACAGAACTGATTTAAACACACAATACATACTTACTTGCTCCATGAAGCAAAGTCCTTGAGAAGCTAACCGGTTCTGAGCTAGTCAAGCAAATCCCCACATTTTATGGAAACTTAAGGTTCATTACCACTTCTACAAGATCCCACCACCTGTCCCTATCCTGTGCCAGATCAATCTAGTCCATGCCCCCACACCCCACTTCCAGAAGATCCATTTTACTATTATCCTCCCATCTATGCTGGGGTATTCCAAGTGGTCTCTTTCCCTCAGGTTTCCCCATCAAAACCCTGCATGCACCTCTCCCCTACCCCACCCATGCTACATGCCTTGCACATCTGATTCTCCTTGATTTGATCATCAGAACAAAATTTGGTGAGGAATACATATCAGTAAGCTCCTCATTATGTAGTTTTATCTACCCCTCTGTTATCTCATCCCTCTTAGGTCCAAATATACTCCTCAGCATCCTAGTCTCAAACACCCTCAGCCTACATTCATCCCCCAGTATAAGCAACCAAGTTTCACACCCATACAAAACAACAGGCAAAATTATAGTACTGTATATCTTAATCTTTATACTTTTGCAAAGCAAACTGGAAGACAAAAGATTCTGCACCGAATGATAGCAAGTCCTTACTTCAATCTGCTCTTAATTTCTTCCTGAATAGAATTTTGATTTGTTAGTGTTGTTCCCAAATAACTGAACTGTTCCACCCTTACAAAGGAACTATTATCAATCTTCTTATTCTGCTTCGTCCTTCATTGTGATCTCGAGACATGACCGTGTAATTAGTGTTATTGGCACTTCCTTCTAGTCCCATCTCCTTACTAGCAACTACTAAAGCTTCTGTTTTTTTTTTTATAGTATGTACTCTTCTCCCCAATATATTAACATCATCAGCAGAAACCAGAAGCTGATGTGCACCATTTAATTTCAAGCCATCCAGGCTTACCTTAACCCCCCTAATGGCATACTCTAAAGCAAAGTTGAAAACCAATGGCGATAAAGCACCTCCTTGTTTCATACCATTCTTAACAGGAAACATGACAGGCAAAAAACATGTAATACATACTGAAACTAAGCACCAAAAATAAATAAATTAATTAATAAAAAAGGGCTGCAAGTACACAGATGAGCCAGTGAAAGGGCAAACTAGGAAAAAGTCCATGTGACACTGCGTGATTTCAGGTTCCTGCTGTGATTTAAATGATATCTGTGCTCTTCTGCAATTCTGCACTGTGTAACATTCCAAGAGGGCACAGATTTCAGATTCTATGTACACTGCTTATTGCCAGTGACTTTTCTCCACATTCCTGCTACTACCTGCATTGATACTGGGTTTTAATCAACTGTGTACACATACTTAAGTTGTCTTTCTCCTTATCTTCCATTTTCCGTTTATGGTTCTCTATTAAACTTTGGTGTTTAATTCGAGTTGATTTCATCACAGTATATGAACGTGACCTTGAAGATTGGCCAATTTCAAACACAGTCTGAAAAAGAAATCAAATTAAAATCATTGTTATGTACTGCAATTGCTTTTTACCACTAAAATACAATCCAATTCTTACAACTGACACAAACTCTACATTCATAACTCAAGAAAATTTAGTAATCATAAAAACAGTCACATCAAAGTCAGAAATTCACAGATCTTGTCTACTTTGTTAAAATAATAATAAGTATATTTTAGGGTGAAAAAGATTTGTCAGACATATATCTTTATTTTCAACTCCACTGTTTACACTTTGTGCAGCAAGAGCTAGCCTGTACCAAAACCTGTGCATGTCACAATCGTGAACATTAAGAAAGCAGTATCAATGGATGTAATGCCATGTAGTCTGGTAGAATGTTACAAAGTTTCTGAGGAATCCACTGTATCTATATCACCAGACATTTCTTAGATAAATCCACTGCTACAAAATAAATGTCAATATTTCTCAACATTTATTCAGTCTTACCCCATTAGGTCTATAGTTCTTCATTTTTTCCAGTATATCTGAAGCAGTAGGCTGAATGGCGTCTTGCGCTGGAAACACGGGATGTACAGCAAAGCTGGTAAGATTGATGTCTTTGACACGCTTTATGCTTTCCACAGCAGCTCCAGGTCGTGAACGGATGTACTGTCTATAGGCATTACTGCACACCTTTGTCATGTTTTTCTAAACATTACAGGAAATAAAGTAAGAAGATACAAGACCTGCATAAAGAGTTCATTTCATGTTAAGTGTAAAATGATATGGGAAAGTTGTGAATGGTGTAAATATGGCCTTATCGTTTCGGCTTGCTGGCATGACTGCAATTATAAAACCACTGGATTAACAATTAAACTGAGTTAACCTTAAAATAATCTGCATTCACATATGCAAACGCAAACACACATAAAAAAACACCCCATAGAAATTAATTTTACATATTTAGGCAAGAAGAAAATTTATGGCATATTACGACATGCTGCATATTTCTGTTTTATTTTCCACAAAATGCTGTTTTATTTGTTTCTGTTCAAATAATATGCTTCTCATAAACCATACAATTAAATTTAGATTCCAACACAACTGTTAATAGGTTAACCAAAGACACTCAGCATGAACTGCCAGTCAGGCACAATGTTCAGATTATCTGGCCACATGGAAGTGGAGGGAGGGAGGGCAGGAGGGAGGGAGGAAGTAAAAATGGGTGGTGTGTTGAATGTAAACAAAGCTGTATTATTCACTACATGTAGGTACATTTATAAATTTTTAAATATCATCTAGTAAAGAAATGGAAGACAAAATCATAAGCCAAAGAAGGTATGAAGCAAAACTCAGTATCAGATTGTAGGTTCTCACAGTGGTGAACATTAAGGCTATTGTCTTAATGAGTCTGCTTATCCAGATAATTGGTTAAGAAAATCAGAATGAACTATTACCACTTTCTGTACGCTGCCCTAAGTTGGGGGAGGGAGAAGAAACCACCATGGCAGATAAAATGCGCAATTTTTTCAAAATTGTATCCAAGCCAAGACATTCTAACTGTTATGTACATTCACAACAAAACCTTTAACAAATCTCTCCATGTACCAGCACTAAAGAAAGACACTTATTATGACCTTTATGAAAGAATTCTTACATGACTACACAAAAGGCTGGCTTAACTTAATTTGGTATGCATAAGCCTGACAGTTTATTTATAACATTACATTCTTAATGACACTTTTAATTTATAAAATAATCATAGATATAACAAAGAAATTAAATTATTTCTAGGAAGTGAAGGGTTAATTTTTATGCTTACATCATGCTGAAGTTAACAAAACCTTTTAGCATCAATATAAAACTTATTACAAAGGTTCAGCAGAGCCACACAGGTGGTACAAACACTTGATTGGAAAAGTTCAGCAGAGCCACACAGGTGGTATAAACACTTGATTGGAAAAGTTACTTCTGAAGACCAATGTAGCCTTGACAATTAGGCAAACAGGTTGTAATATATGACGTGGAAACTGCTGGTTCAACAAATGGGGTCAATGGAGAGCCCCGTAGTGACAGTTATGAATTTTACAGATTTGTTACAACAATAGGTTTCATGAACAGAAAAAAAGAAAGAAAAGAAAAGGAAAGAAAGAAAGAAAATAAAGAAACAAGGAAAGAAAAAAACTGACTGCTGATAAAGGAACCTGGAAGTTATTCTATGCATTTCACATTGTGGTCTTCTACACTACAAGATCACATAGTCAGCTATGGGAGGCCACTGTTCCTAAGAAACATGCCATTCCATCAATGGAGGCAGGATGATCATCCAAAACATTGGTACCCACATACAATATTGGACAGTGTCCTAATCCAAAGGCCACAATATAATCTTTGTAAAAACATAAAACCTCATATTCTATGCAACATCATGTGTGTAACTGATGTCAATAGTTTTCAATAACAATGTCCACAGAACTAAGATGGCACACACAGGTTTTAGAAATTAATAAATATGGAAAACTTTCAGAAGGTTTTAAACTCGACACTAAATCAAAACACCTACGAGGAAGCTTGTGATCAAAATGGGAACAGCACAATAGCAAATGCATCACTCAGAAGGGAGGAAGATCATGGGAAGAAACTGAGTATCAGCAGTGGAACAAATGAGACAGACGGACAGGCTTGGTTGACATATAATCCACATAAAAATGAAGAAATATGATGTCCTGTGCAGCTGCTTGCAAACTAGATTTGAGCATGCATTTCCTTCCACTAACCAGATCATTCATAGTTTCGTGCCAAACTTTCAGCTCACTGTGTTCTTCATCCAGTAGTACTTCAGGTACACGTCCTATGAAACCGTCTGGGAAGTCATCATCCTGACAAGACGCCTCAGATGGTGACACATTAAATGGACGACCCAAAAACAAATGTATATCAAGCAGATACGCTAACTCATCATTTGCCACCAGTGAATATGCTACCCCACTTCTGCCTGCACGTGCACACCGACCTACAAATCAATCACACTGTTATGAATAAGCAAGTATGCATATATTTCGCTTGGCACAACTTTGGCTGACATAAAAGTGCTTCTTCATTGCAGTCACTTAATTAACAAGATCACACGAGTCATGAAATTCATGATGATAAATAAACAATTACTTTAACCGTACATATACAGCAACAAATGCATACAATTTACATAAAATCACAAACCATCAATGCGCATGAACTCTCCTACACGTTTTGGCAGTAAACTACTACCCTCGGAGAGACAAAATACAAATGATGGTGATTTATTGCCGAAGCATGTAGGACAGTTTATGTGTATGGATGATAAAGGATTTTATGTAAATTGTGTGCATTTGTTGATGTATATAGCTGATTATAGTCATAATGCACAAAACAAATAATATCAAGAATTATGTTTCTGAACATTAATGTTTAAACACCATATGTTTGCATATGGAAACACATGTAAAAAAAAACACACCTAGAATTTATTTATATATTTAGGCAACACAAAAATTTACTACATATTTAAGACATGCTGCATAATTTCTATTTTATTTTCTACAAAATGCCATTTGTTTCATAATTTTGTCTTTCTCTCTTCAAATACTACATTTTTCAACAACAATGCGCTACAATTTAAATACCAACTCAAACTTTTAAAGGTTAAACATTAAAGCAAATTAATGTGATGAATTATCATGACAATACTTAGATGGACACCGTCTGTTGTACATTTGATATACACACTGTTTCAAGAACTGGTTCTGTTCTAGCCTTCAGATAACCAGTTTATATTATATTGATGGATTTAATGTATTAATTAGCAGTAATAGTTGCAATCAAAGCTGGAACCTTCTGAATTTTAGACAAATATGTTAACAATAAGCTGCTGTGTGGTCTAAGAAGTGCTGCTGCTGAAGACTCAAGTCTGCTGGGAAGTTATGCCATGTCAATGGGCACGTCATTCGTAACATTGTGAAGGACAGTAGTACCTTCAACTGCAGATCTGAATCTTCAGCCACATTACTGTGTGAACCTGTAATCTTGCAACGGTTGTTGTTGTTTCCGTCGTCATCGTCGTCGTCGTTGTTGTTGTTGTTGTCAATGTCCTTGTCCTCAACAGCAGCATCACCACCACTGTCATTGTCATTACCCTACTTACCTATATGTCACTCAGGTTAGTTACTTCCTACCTTGTAGTAGAAGGACAAATAAGATACCTAAGATTCACACTGTTCTGTACAATACAAGACAAAAAAAATGCATCAGCAAAACACTGGAAAGCAGAGTTACAGAAACTATCATTTATGAGAGATCTCACTAGGTTTAGCGACTATGTGTTAGCCTGGTATTCAGAAGGTCCTGAGTCTGATTTCACCTGTTACTTCCCATCAATATAATAACTGGAGTTAGGAATAAAGTGGACTCCTAAACCAATTTGATAACAAAGATACTAATTAAATAATTAAAGAAGAATACCTGATGTCCAATCTGTAGCATGTCACTTAACTCACTTCACAAAATATTTAAAGTTACTGCTATACTAAATAAGCTGGGAAATTCATCTACCATTTACACACATCAGCGTTTCAAAAGCAATGTCCAATGTTTGGCACTGAACTGTCCATACATAAGATAATAATTTGAAGTACAACACAAAAAGTAACAAACCACTTTGGTTCCAGTACATGAAAAGCTCAGGTTAGGTGCACAGTTTAAGCAAAATGTAAGCAGCTCTGTTTATACTTTACTAGAAGTTACACATAAACGTGAATTGCTTTGACAGATTTAGTAGTAATAATTAATTAAAATACATGTACAATTAACGAGCCATAGTACAGGAACCATCTCCAAAAAAAAGTTTAAAAAGTGGGTTCAATGATATCCTGGAAAACCACGGCATTCACCATACAATTTCAGAAAAGGACTCAGAAACAATTATGGACATTAAAACGTTTTGAAGCGCTTCAGTAGGTGGGCAAGTTGGTATCAACACTAAAATTTCTATCATCTTTGAGCTAAGTTTAACCAGCTAGAGAAAGAATACGTAAGAATCGAAAAATATGATTATCCATAACAAGGAAGTGTAATAACCAAAACTGCGATATGGAGAGTAAGTGGATTAGTAAAAAGGGTATATTACAAATACCACACCATAATGGAATGAACTTTAAAATTAAGAAGAAAAAACAAAAAGAACCAATACTTCACCAACTCTGTGCACGAACAGCTTTGGTTTAGGAGGGAAGTGATAATTTATAACACTGTCCAGTTGAGGAATATCGATCCCTCTTGCAGCTATGTCTGTTACGAGCAGAACTGAAACTTTGCCTGTCTGAAACTTGGCTGCATTGATCTTCCGAGCAGAAGGATGCAGATCAGAATATATAAAGGTGTTTGTGATGCCAACCTTGTCTAGTAGCTGAAATGTAAAAATCATAATGTGTCATAAATCTATATACAATTCATGTTATTAGTTACAATTTTAAATGTATTGCAGAAAATATCAATTTTACAATAGTTACATTCTCTTAGTAAGATTTTTGCCATTTAATATGAAGCAAATATTTTCCACAATTGTACTACAGTCAGACATTTTGAATGGTAACCATAAACTCCAGAAAATGAATGGAAAGAAAATCTTGGATAGTCAGAACAAATAAAAAAAAATCAAGAGATACAATATAAAGATGGGTACCACAGAAGATGACTAAATATACAAAAAATAAACGCAGCATGGACACTTTTAAGAAGGCAGGTAGAATTCCAAAGGACACAAAACTACAAGGAAACATCACATAGCATGCCTGGAATAAGGATGGGAAGAGGTTAAGAAAGATGTCACATGTCACACCATATGAAAGAACACTGGAAAAAATTGAGGAGGCGCTTTGGAAAGACAAAAACCAATGAAGAGGATTCATTGTTACAAAATCTACATGAAAATGAAAATGTCAAAGAAAATATTATAAATGCACATGCCAGTGTAAGAAGTTGAATATTTCCACAGCTAAAAACTGCTCCTATTCACAACCTGATACACATGTTCCATCTTGGGTTAAAATCTTGGAGTCTCATTTACAGGATTCTGAGTGTCAGCCACAGTCACATTTATGTATGGACCTTTCTGTTCAGAGATTCAAACCTTAATTTCTACAGAGACAGAGCTTTCAGACTGTAAATAATATCAGCTCCACCAGTGGCTCACAGTCCACAGCTGTAGGTCACCTCTGAAAACCACTAATGATCACAATATGGGTGTGGAAACAGATCTGCCTTATGGCTGTTTTCACCTCAAAAATGCATTCTACACTTTTGTCTAGAGGGGCAGAGGCCAAGAAGGTTAGCAATGACCATATATGGAGCCATTAGTATTAAAAAAAAAAAAATATATTTAAACAGTGCAAAAGGATCCAAATTTCATGTCAGGTCACAGTGTAACACCCTAAATATACTGCAATACATACACTTAGAAAATTTTAACCTACTGAATGGAACAGCTTGCTTTCCTTCACGAAACACAATGTAGTGTTATATCTTACCATGTGCAAATACTCCACATGATGCTTGGTGGCTGCAAACACAACTGTCATAGATTCTGGTTTTATAACATGTTTCAAAAGGCATAACAAAGCGGCAGACTTATCCTCTGAGCGACAACATATAAATGCAAGCTTCAACTGTTCTGGAAGCTTTGATTCGACATCCAATCTGAAACAACAACAAACACCATTATCAAACCCATCTCACTTAATACTTTTACAAACACAGTCCATACGTATATTCAAACAGTTTTCTCACCAAATTAAAGAAAAAAAGTCTATGTCTAGATGAGCTCTGGCCAAAAGTGTATACCCAGACTAAACTAACATCTTTGTTAAATCACACTACACAGGGGTATGGCTGCAATGCATGGGTTGTAATACCGAAACCCTGATGATGGAGATGGAATGCATCTCTGAAACGCTGGTGTATTGGAACCATCTGATGTGGCTGTCAGCCAAAAAAGATTTTATGAATTTTGTCACTATGACATCTTCAAGACATGTACTAATCCAATGAGTTTGTGCCTCCAGCACATTACCATTACTGTCTAATTACAAATTTACAGTTGTCTCCAATTACACAATATTCAAACAAATTTCAGTCAAATCAGTCCTACAGTTTTGTAGTTAAAATTGATAAGACAGACAGACACAATCATCCCTCTATAATTTCTTGTTATGTACACTGCAAAGACAGCAGAGACCACCTAAGAGTTTACTTACCTTATCAATAAAGGATCATTGAGACCAGCTTTTGCAAACTCAACCAGCACTTTTGGCAATGTTGCTGAAAACAGGAGTGTCTGCCTTCTCTCTGGAAGTCTGCTCACAATACCATGCAGCTGTTCACCAAAGCCCATCTCAAACAACCTGCAGCAAATACAAGTTATGTTATGAGGAAATATGATATGTAATTGCTGTAGTGATAAAGTAAAAAATCATCTTGAGTTATTGTTCTTTCAGTTATGCATGTTCATGTACTTCTGCTCCAAACTACAAGCAGTTCAGGTCAGACAAAAATAAAGTCCTCATCACAATGCCTGAATTTTACTCTTCCATTCACAGCTGCTCACAAAAAATGTAACAAAGGAGAGCACACAATTCACAACATCAAGTAACTCACACTGCCTCATTCTCCTCATTAAGGGGAAAAATAAATTCCTATGTATTTCACACATATGTGCGGTAAAAGAAAACGCAGAAGCTTTAGTAGTAGTTGCTAAGGAAGTTGGACTAGAAGTAAATGCTGATAAAAAAAAGTACATGGTTATGTCTCGAGATCAGAATGCAGGGTGGACTCACAGCATGCAGACTGATAATACCTCCTTCGAAAGGGTGGATGAGTTTAAATATTTGGGAACAACTTTAACAAATCAAAATTTGATTCAGGAAGAAATTAAGAGCAGATTGAAGTCAGGGAATGCTTGCTATCATTCGGTGCAAAATCTTTTGTCTTCCAGTTTGTTATCCAAAAATTTAAAGATTAAGATATACAGAACTATAATTTTGCCTGTTGTTTCGTATGGGTGTGAAACTTGGTTGCTGACATTAAGGGAGGAACATAGGCTGAGGGTGTTTGAGAATAGGGTGTTGAGGAGAATATTTGGGCCTAAGAAGGATGAGGTAATAGGGGAATGGAAAAAATTACATAATGAGGAGCTGAATAATCTGTACTCCTCACCCAGTATTGTGCAGGTGATAAAATCAAGAAGAATGAGATGGGCGGGGCATGTAGCATGTATGGGGGAGGGGAGAGGTGTGTACAGGGTTTTGGTGGGGAAACCTGAGGGAAGGAGACCACTGGGGAGACCCAGGTGTAGATGGGAGGATAATATTA
>Ga0268261_10004089_pt1 | contig 10865 bp, 9 predicted proteins | sample TergutNc150P1_FD_190353 | JGI IMG/M metagenome (GOLD analysis project Ga0268261, IMG submission 190353) | Nasutitermes corniger P1 segment gut microbial community from laboratory colony in Florida, USA - Nc150 P1 (SPAdes) (version 2) | ecosystem: Host-associated > Arthropoda: Insects > Digestive...
CGACACAGCTGCCATTCGTCATACCCACAAATGCTAAAACTAACACCTATTATACAGTAAAAGACACACAAAGTAAAACCACATGAAGGTATTATGTTTAACATATTAAGGGAAAAAATATAAAATTATACACACACTAAAAATATACCGGAAAACATATACAAAGGTTCCTTACAGATACATATCTAATCATTCTCCTTTTTACAAAGCAAAGTCAGAAATGTGGCTTGTTTTATAGACTTAAGCTGCTCAATTTACTAATCATACCAAGGATTCTGATTGGGAAACCTTGGCTCAGTGTAGGACAACAGCACGCTTATGCGCACTTTTTAAAGCGTACTCTGGGGAACGGGCTTGGAAAGCTGTACGCGACAGGTAGCAAAGGCCTTACTATTTGAGCAGGGTTCATCATGTTCAGAAAATTAGGAACTGGAAGCAGAGAATGGATATCAGAAAGTATTCCTTTGTAAATAGGACCATTAATAACTGGAACCAACTACCTGCAGGAGCATTAGGGACTTTCCCTTGTAAACTTAAAACTTTTAGAAAGAGAGTTAGGAAAGCAATTATAAGTGGGATGAAGCGAAAGGAATAGAAGTGTGGCAAAAATTGTCTAAAAGTGCAGTGACATGAAGTGAGGTGAAGTGTAGTGACGTGAGGTGAGGTGAAGTGTAGTGACGTGAGGTGAAACGAAGCGGAAGAAAATTTAGATGGGGCTAAGCCAAATGAGAGGGTAGTGAAGTGTAGTTGGGTGAAGTTTAAATGACAGGAAGTGAAGTGTTGACAAGTGTAGTGAAGTGGAGTGAATGTCTCAGAAACAGGGTGTCTATCATTATTAGAAGATATACAGACCATATGAAGTTTTACTGCTTCTTTCATATTCTTTTGGTTCTATTGTGTTTCACTGTATATATGGTTGTATGCTTTGTATGCTTCTATTTAATATTGTACATTACATATTTTTTGTTATATTTATGTATTCTTATTGTTATGTATTTTCTGTTCTAGGTACTGTGTTTCAATGTGTTGTTCTGTGTATTGTTTGTGTGTAAATGTGTACTCTACTACCGCCACCGGGTGTCAACCCAAATGCAGTTAACGAATATATCATATCATATTGTACTTCACTTTGAGGTCTCTTAATAGTTCCTTTCACTAGACTTAGCGCATCAAAAACACAAACTACTTTAGGAAAATTTAATTAACATTGCCACGAAATCATCAGAATGTAAGATGACACAGATTTCACAGAACGTGCACATTCAGTGCGTGTAACATGACATTTTTATGGCACACTTTATCACATCCCTCTCCACAGAAAATCTAGACATTAGCAAGTCATCAACATGAACACAGTCCATGTTATAAATGATAAATATTTGTGATCCAAATTTTTTTCAACAATTATGACAAAGATATATGACCTTCATTAACATTCAGGTCACAAGCCAAAAATTCTCCTGCTTATAAACTAGAGTTCTGAAAAAATTTAATGCTGCTGCCAGTGTAACCTTTCCCATGCATCTTTCATAACATAAATTGAATCCAGAACAGACACACAGTCCTCTGATCTTGTTCACTTCAATCCATCAACTAGGATACCAAAAACTGCCTGAAATAATCTGTATAGCTGTAATTATCCCTATATCTAACAGCTGCAAACACTGGCTCTCCACTGACTTTCACACAAACAATGTTATGGCAATTTTTAAAACAATGAAGCCATTGGCTGTGAAACATGTAATTCTTTGCCATTATTCCTTTCCTGTAAGTTTTTCTGCTTTTATCCTTAATATAGGTCCACTGATTAAGAAACCAGCACTCCTCTGGCCTTGAACCATTTCAACAGTTCTTGATCAACAATGCTCCAGTTACATTTCCTCATTTGCATCTATGTACTGAGATTATTCTCTAGTGCACATAACATCTTCATTTTTCCACACAGTTGAAACTGTGGATGACAATATTCAAAGCTGCTGTAACATGTTCTAATAATCTCAACATTTCACGAATAAATGAACACTTCCTTTTCTTTACAGACATGTCGACAGTTAACAGGAAAATTTTCAACCCATTTTTCTGGCCAATGCCAGTACGTATCTTCTGAAACTGTGAGCATATCAGATACAGGAGGAGTTACAAAGACAAACAGCAAACCTGGGATTCCCAACCTTTATGTGGCAACAGGTGTCCTGTTCAGAGATGGCAGCAGGCACCACTGTCCTTTCTCTCAGCCCCCCTCTATTCAGTTCTAACCAGTAGCTATTCTAGGGTTCTGACCATGCTGTAACATTTAAACTCACAGACTTTATGTACTGAAATATAATACATTACATGTCAGGGACACTTTCTGTCCACATCTTCAGGCTTACTTCTTCCAGACTAAATTTCTCTACCAGGAAATCATCCAACTAGATGGGCAGTCAAAAGGATCTCATGCCCCATTGTGTGTTAAGAGCTCACCACCACAGATGAAATGCTGAATGGACACATCTTACTCAATATTCTGGTAAAGCATGCTCCTTACATACATGAAGTACTCGAATTTAAATAGCTGTAAACTTAAATTTCGGACTCCATTTGCCCACTACGGCTGTTACGTCCTCATAAATGAGTTTGTACGTTCAATGTGTTTCATTTCATTGTATAAGGCGTCATCAACAGCCATGTCCTACTGATCTACCCACCTTAGTCTGATCTGTAATCAGTGTTGCCAATTCAAGCCAAGCCCCCCCAGTGCATTGGTTCTTTATGTACAGCTTCAACAAGAACTTCAACAGCTTCTCTCAGCAATTCTAGTTTCTTGAGCACGACACCGTACAAATAAAGACCATAGCCATCCAGCTTCATGGCTAAGTGATCCTTCATTAGTTCAGATCTAAGTTCACGGAGACTTGCATTCTGAGTAGGATCAGGCGGTGTTGTTATATCTGTCATGTCCTCCATCCTCTTCTTCTCACCAGACAGATAACGTGAATACAAATGGAGGAAGCGTGTACGAGGTGCTTGGCAAAACTCTGTGAAGTGGGCACACCTGAAATTTAAATCCTATGACAATGACAACTATAAGAAACAGAAATCAGTGCTGTATCTAGCAGTCAGGTGTCACTGAACGCTAAGATCAAATAAGCTCAAACTTGCCTCAAACGTATCTTCAAACTCAGAACTCAACTTTTTAAGTTATTACTTAGTTCTATCCGCTGAACTTTAAAAGCATTCTTGAATATTAAACAAATGTTCTGTGGTTCATGTCACTACCAACAAAGAAATCCCAAAATCTAGGAGTCCATATGAAAAAATTCATCCCATACAAGCCATGCCTACTTTACTGTCAACACAAATTCAGCATAGCATTTACACAAATACAGCTGTGGTACACCACATAACTCAAATGTGCCAGTTCCTAACTGCACCAGCTATTCTAGGTTGGAATGACTGCCCTGAAGGGTGACAATGAAAATGGCAAAGGAAAGTAATGGTTGAAGAAATGATGGCAGAGAGGTTATTTCCTTAGATTAGTCATTGAACTTCTTTCAAAACCAATGTCTGTATTGTAAGATGCCACTGCTCAGTTTTCCATAACCAACTTGTGGCACCACACACTCTGAAGAAAGTATCTTTCAGCACAAGGGTGTTCCACAACACAGAATTTAAATTCCTTTTCTCCATACATTATAACAACTTTTATTCTCTGTGGAACAAAAATCAAGTCCTTAAAATCCTTTTAAGTCTCAAGTGATGTAAGCATAAAGTTGAAATAATAACTGCAATTATTTGTCCCTTTCTTAAAATCTGTCCATGTGGTTTTCCTTTACCTTCCATTAATTACAATTATTTATGCCACAGATCTGTTAAGCAAAGGCAAAAATACATTCGAACTTGGTTATAATGTCATAAAAGGGACTACATATTTTGAGTTGTTATAAACAAGTGTTGTTTTAACTGAGAACAATGGTATGGTTAACAGTGAGGAATTAACTGGTACCACAGAATATATGACACTACAGACAAGGTGTCATATAAACCGATGTCATAATAACCAGGTTCAACCCCTATAAAAACTTCCCAACACTACAACCTTCAGTATGATTAACAGAATCCCTGTGCTACCAATTCATATGTTGTAATATAAAAGAATCTTAGAAATAAAACTGTCTGTAGCAGCTTGGAAACTTTAAATATCAGATTGCCAAAAAACAACAAATCATGGACACATAACAGTAACAGCTCTGTCCTATGCAGTTTGATCCTTGTAACTGCAGCAAAAATAACTGTTTAAACATGCAGGTGAAAAACGTAACTGCAATTTATATATGTATTCAAGAAAAAACAAGATACATCAAGCAGTAAGGTTCCAGGACTGATGCAGTCAGAAAGTATGGTTTGGGACATGAACCAACAGCAGCTACTTTTCATTACTTTGTGTTACGAATGCCACAGATAAGTGAAAAGAAAGTCTTATGTGAATCAGTCCATGGATAGCAGTGCCACGTGTAAATTGTGAGCAAGTGAACACCAAGTTTTGTGTGAAACAAAATGTCAGAGCATGAAGTAAGTGAACAAAATAACCATCAAGGCCCAAAAATGTTGGCTTACAGAAGAAGGATTAAAAAAAATGATTATAACTTTTTGATAAACTGGGTGTGATCCAAGAATAATTTGTACCTTCAACGTCTATGCAACTTTTCAAAAAGAACTGCGCTGTTCTGGGTTATTATGCAACAAGATGTGGTAATTTCCTACCAACATTTTGGGACAACCTATTGGTCCTGTCTTCAGGGGTCGAGAATCCTTTGGATTTTCGACCTTCAAAGATAGGACCGACAAGTTGTCCCGAAACGCTGGTAAGTAATTACCACTACTCGCTGTGTGATAATCCAGTAAAGCACAGTTCTCATCTGCTTCACAGTGGAAGCCTGAAATCACACAACTTCTAGAAAAATACAAACAGCGCACTGCAGTAAAAGAAAATTACGTTAAAGGTTAATAAAAAATCTTAAGGGTAAAGTAAACTTCACCCTGGAAGAGAGCATGAAGGCCCAGGGTGGGAGTACAGGTACTCTACTCTTTCTTTAACCTCGGCACTAGATGGGACTGGTGTTCAATGCCATGCCCTAGCCACTCCCCCCCCACACACACACACACACAAGGAAAAATGGGGGTGGCCTTCAATGCCACACCCTGGCCACTTTACCCCTGGGAAAGAGACCTGGTACCTGTTTTACAGAAGGCTGGGTGAGCCTCACAGTGGGCGTAGAAAATCTCAATTGCCGGACTATCCAGCCTGTAGCAGGTCACTATAACAACCACACTATCCTAGCCCACTAAGTAAAACAACTTTCTTCCTTATTTCACATGCACCTGTTCTTATAGACTGAGTCTCGTGCAATGATGTTTCTTCTCATACAGGAGGGAGGGGAGGAGTTTAAGAACAATGTTTCTAACATCGTTTCACTTTGGATTAATGGCAGACTGCATTTGAAATGTGACGGCACATGTGCAGAAACCAGATTTCATCTTTCGGCAAAACAGACGAATCCATTTAAATCAGCGGGGCATCAGTTCAGTCGACTACTGGCAGCTGAGGTGTGCGTATCAGCTCTAGTAATGCTGGATATGCCATGTTCTGAGGTAGTGTGAAGAGTATTGCCTACCCACTCCATTCGCCAGTTTCCCCTTCACTTCCCCTCCCATGTGTCACCATGTGCCATCACATTTCAACTGGACTCTAGTCCCCTATACACTTTTCCAACAACAAATATGGATGCCCATGCAGATTAGTCTTCATCTTTATCATGCTGTGAAACCTTGCTACAAACAAAAGGAAATTATAAATGATTGGATTAATGATGGCAGCTGCATGCCTGTTACACTTGCAGTTTTGAACTTTTGAAAATTTTAGACACTTGGCATTTGTTGCCCAGTGTACAACTGAACATACCTGTCATATTCTTTCAGATCAAAGTAGCTTTTGGCCAACAAATATCGTTCAGTCTCCTCATCATGATCTACAAAATATTGCATGAATGGACCAGGATTATCTAATTTTACACCCTGTAATGCAAAGTTCAGCTCTGACAACCTGCAACAGTTAAAAATAATGGCATTTATCATACACACATATGAAATGATGATACTAGTAAATGACCAAAATTCAATAGCCACAGTACCAGCAACAGACAAATTTGAAATCACATTTCTACCAGATCTTATTCATGGATTTAACAAGAATTACATTCTAATCTACCACGGCCCACACCTACATAACACCAGGTTACTGCAGTTAAGTGGTCCTCACATATGCTGTTTGGCCACACAGTGTGGTATTGCACCAAACGTGTCTTGAATTCTTCCACTTCAAATTATTTTCATCTTCTATAAATTACACCATGACTTAAATAATGGCAGAATATGAAGTCTCACCTCACACACAGCAACAATTATACAATACATACTTATTTACTTATACACTCCATGGAGCAGAGTCCTTCTTGAGAAGCTAACCGGTTCCTAGCTAGTAAACAAATTCCCCGGATTTTATGGATCCTGAAGGTTCATTACCGCATTTACACCTGCCACCTGTCCCTATCCTGAGCCAGATCAATCCAGTCCATGCCCCCTATTCTACTTCCTGAAGATCCATTTTAATTTTATCATCCCATCTACGCCTGTGCCTTCCATGTGGACTGTTTCCCTCAGGTTTCCCCACCAAAACCCTGTATACACCCCTCCTCTCCCCCATATGTGCTACATGCCCCGCCCATCTCATTCTTCTCAATTTGGTCACCCGAATAATAATTGGCGAGGAGTACAGATCATTAAGCTCCTCATTATGTAGTTTTCTCCACTCCTCTGTTACCTCATCCCTCTTAGGCCCAAATAATCTCCTTAGGACCCTATTCTCAAACACCCTCAATCTACATTCCTCCCTCAATGTCAGCAACCAAGTTTCACACCCATACAAAACAACAGGCAAAATTATAGTTCTTTATATATTAATCTTAATATTTTTGGACAGAAATCCGGAAGACAAACGATTCTGCACCGAATGATAGTAAGCATTCCCTGACTTCAATCTGCTCTTAATTTATTACTGAATAGAATTTTGATTTGTTAAGGTTGTTTCTGAATATTTGAACTTGTCTACCCTTTCAAAGGAACTATTATAAGTCTTTATATTGTGACTTTGTCCTGCATTCTGATATTGTGACATGACAAATGAAACAATAAAGAATACAAAATATAAGAGACACTACGCTTACACTAAATGGTCCATGAAACATCTGCCAAACTTCAGTCAGTTATTTTGAGTGATAAATGCTACATCAGTATGTTTTGAAATCTCAACTGTTATGAAGTTCAGGAGGCATGTTTAATGCCAACTGACATAACATACATCAGGTGTGCGCACACTTCCAAAAAAATCTAGAAGCCACCTCACAATTCTAGGCATCAGAATAGTGACAAGAAGCAAGTCCTGTACTGAGGATGGAAAATCGCTAGGTGCCACCTTATAAACTCTAGCCACCATGGCAACCTGGAATTGGTACACTTCTGAAACATATACACTTGTACCACTTGTTGTTCAAAATGACCTCCCACCATGGCTATGCACAAGCAATAACAGAAATATTGCTTTCTGTATGACTTAGTAATTGTTCTGCATGACAGCAACACCAATGCACACTGAACAACAGTCTCATGTTGTGATTTTCCTGACACATTACATCCTTCATGTACCTCACATGCTCTAAACAAGGCTGTTACATCTTGTGAATGAGGTAGCCAGGGACGTGTACCTCTATGACCAACGCAATGAGTTCCATAGCATTGACTTAAATATCAAATATCTGATTTGCCAACTTAAATGAGGTGGAGTGCCATCAGAGAGCAGCCTTATATTTAATCTGGCCTGGAGAGTTACAGCTTTCAAAAGAAGAGGCAGCTAATCCTGCAGAAAATTAAGTTGGTATTATGGTGTACAATGTCCATAGTGTAAATAAAATGTAAAAGAAAAATCTACGGTTCTGGTCCACAACTCTTAATGGACCATTGTTACTCTGCTAGTCTACAAATGGACCACTGTTACTCTGCTAGTCTACAAATGGACCGTTGTTACTCTGCTAGTCTACAAATGGACCGTTGTTACTCCGCTAGTCTACAAATGGATCATTGTTACTCTGTTAGTCTACAAATGGACTGTTGTTACTCTGCTAGTCTACAAATGGACCATTGTTACTCTGCTAGTCTACAAATGGACCATCGTTACTCTGTTCATCCACAGTGAGTTGCCACTTCATTTACCTGCCACCTTGAAGCTGCTTACAGTACGTTACCACACCCTCCAAGCTATACTGTATGTTGCCACTTGAGTCTGAACAGCACTTTTCACGACGCAACATGAGTTGCAATGAGAATAGCTGCATCATTTATGACAACTGATGTTTCAAAATTGGTTTACTACAGTTCTTTTCATTCAATTATGTCTTATGAAGTCATATTTTCAGTGATTGAATGGAATGAAAGAGGCTATTCACCACCCAAAAGAATGTTATTAGAATAATGGCAAAAGCACTGAAAAGAAAATTGAGTGGATCATTATTTAAGCCATTCAGTACACCACCAACTTGCCAGTGAACATATACAATCATTACTGTCTCTTAGAAGAATATGTAGAAATTTATAAAAACCTTATACATACATAGCAGATATACTGGAAGCAAACAAAACCTCCATGTACCACATAATATTAACACTATATTTAGTTCTGACTTTCATACTCCAACTGCAAACTTAACAACTTTCCAAAAAGGTCCCTTTTATTTTGGAATTAAAGTTTTTAATCATCTTCCTACTAGCATCAAAAAGACATCTCATGACATAAACCAATTCAGATCCGTTTTAAAAAGTTTCCTTATTATAAATTCATTTTAATCGGAGGAATATTTTGTTTGGAATTCCAATAGAGATCTTGGCTTAGTGTAATCATTTTAAAAGTACACATTTAAATATTTTTACATGTAACAACAGAATACTAATCTATATTACTCTTATTTTGAATTTTTAACTCTTAAGTATATTTATATAAACACACATAAATCTAGATGTAGTGACAAACTTAACTTCCATTAGGTACTTAAATTTGTATTGTTATTTACTATATTGTATTGTGTAGATGATTATACATTACAAGATGTGTTGTAAATTGTAATCTGTAATTAACGTGTCCAATGTTACTTATGTGACCGAATGGATGAATAAACCAAACCAAACTAACATAACCAAAAAGGTGTGTCCTATACACAAATCGCGTTGCTTAATGCTCTACCATTAAATATTAAGATTTGTAGAAATGATACAAAGGGTTCGAAGACAGCCTTTAACGAGTACATTCGCGCCCATTTCTTCACATGTGGAAGGGAATTACAATTTATAAGAAATGGACACGATTTCTGGCTTCCGCCGCGATGTACGTAAGATCTGCGCTCTTGTACGCTACGTTGTGTAATATCACAGTAACACGCAGACCTCAGAAACGTACATTTTCCTCAGCTACATTATGATGGTGCGACATTCTTTTAGAATCGGGTTATATCAACTTTGAAAAAAATGTATGGTTGTACTACATGTGTGACTACTCGTTTGGTGTTGTATTTGTAATATGACAAGCTTCACATCATTAACATTAGTACCACGTACAATTTCTGGAATGTACATAAATTCTATTATTTTCTAAACAAACATAACCCCACAAGCACATGGTGTACAACATTTAAAACTTTCCACTTATACCTTATGTAAGGCGTGTTCGAATCAAGTTACTCAGAGAAACGTAGTTAACATGTTTGTTCACTGAGCTTCTGGTGAATGTTATACGTGAGAATTACAAAAACACAACATTTAACAAATTACAGCAACAAAACGCATCACTCATAATTAACAGTCCCAAGCACGGATTATGTAGGTCACAGACGACAAAAGACCAAGGTTACTTGTGCTACATCAAGGGTTGCAGTTCATACTATTTTCTTGGTAATCACGGATGACAGTCTATACCATTATTTTTGTAAACCGTGATATTGTGCCACGTCACAGCCGGCCAATCGTATATGGCCGCATGCGCAACCAATAGCAGCGAGCCACGTCCCTGTAATGATGACCAATAGTAGAGCGCTTTTCAGCCACGCGTTCCTCAGCCAATCAACGCCTGCGATAGCAGTGGTATAAAAGTGATGTTCGCGGTAAAGCAGTGTTCCGTGTTCTGGAACTGTCGCAGTGTGTGGTGCGTGAGTCTTATGTAGAGACGATTAAGCCAACATGGGTTGTTTTAAGAAACTGAAATTGTGGTGGAAGAGACACGTGAATCCAGGCCTCAGTGGACGTTTGGAAGAACTTGAGGAACATTTAGAGGAAATGGTTTATATACAGAAACTGGCGGATATCCATATAAGGAAACTGAAGAGGCAACTGCGCAACGAAATCCGAAAGACCGAGCGGCTTGAGGTTATGTTGCGGCAGGCAATGCAAGAACGTGACCGTACAAGGAAGGAATCGGAGGCCCCGCACCGTGTCAAGCAAGAAATTCAAGGATCTAAAGTGAAAGCCCTGAAGGAATTTTTTGAGAATATCAAGGAGTGAAACAAATGGGAAACATGGTTGGAAAAGTGATTATATGATGGTAACTGTGGAACCTCGGGAAGGCATAATTAAGGAACTGTAAAAAGTGACCTCCATGTTAAAATGAAACTGGTGGCGCTTTGTTTTATAAATTATGGAGTTAATTGTAATATTAATTATTATGTTATCAAAGTTTTTATTCACCAACAAATGCACAAGTGATTTTAATACAATCACTTGTTCATTTG
>Ga0268261_10004090_pt1 | contig 10865 bp, 10 predicted proteins | sample TergutNc150P1_FD_190353 | JGI IMG/M metagenome (GOLD analysis project Ga0268261, IMG submission 190353) | Nasutitermes corniger P1 segment gut microbial community from laboratory colony in Florida, USA - Nc150 P1 (SPAdes) (version 2) | ecosystem: Host-associated > Arthropoda: Insects >...
TGTTTCCAGAGGTATCACACCCTCAAGCACTACTAGGGTCTTTGGTATTTCCTGAAAATTTCAGTTCACAAAAGTAGTTAGCGAATTTGTTATAAATTTTTAAAGAAACACAGTATAAAAGTTGATTTAAATTGTTTAAACCCCGGGAACGTGCATTTAAACAATTTAAATGCCCCCGTCCTCAATGTGTTAAATAAAAGTTACGACTTTAATTTCACTGTCACACATGACCACCTAAATTATTGTATACTTTTATAGTACATACAGTGTTTACAAATGCGACTGCAAGCCGCACAATACAACCTGGCAAGCCGCAAGTTGGAGCCCCACACAACTACCCCTCCATCCCAGAACTACTACATTCAATCACAAAGGCAATCCAGCTGCCTTAGCTGTTTGGCTCACCTATCTCTGCTGGTAGAGCTGTGGTTATATGTATTGAGCAGCTGTTCATGCAGTTTCTTCTCATACTCTTGATGTTTACCTTGTTGCATTTCTTCCTTTGTAAAACTTGCCTCTGCATCTCCTACAACATAGAAACATCTTGTATTCAAGTAAAAACAACGTTAAGAAGGCTGCACCCTACAGCCTGTAGCTGATTAGATGCAACACTTAGCATATGAAACATTTCACTCTTAACATTAGTCTAACACTAAGTTCACAGATGGTGTGTAATTCGGAACATAGGTACCAGTGTTTCAGAGAAACCTCTTGCGTTCATCTTCAGGGTAGAAGTTTAATACCACATGAGACCAAGTTTAAAATAACAGGAAATCCCCGACTTACACAATTTCAACTCACGCAATTTCACTCTTATGCACAAAAAAGTCAAAACAACATTTTTTGCGATGTACGCCAGACCTTTCCTCATGGGAATGAAGGCATAATGAGATGAAAGTGGCATATGAATGCCAATGCACAATAAAACAGATGGTGGGTGATCATGCTGCAGCCAATCAGGTTCCAGTGTGCTGAAGAGTGGATTTCAACTGGATTCCCTTGTACATACGTGCACAGTTAAGCATACGTACACTCAAATTAAAACTTCTGTAAAATTTAACTTGTCCCTGACCTTTCAGAATGTAACTATGCCCTACATAAGGCAGTGTCTGTATAGGCCTACTGCTGTTAGAATAAGTATTAACAAACTGTACTAACACAAGTGTGATGAATAACAAAACCTATTCAAAAAATTTATTGTGGCAAACTGCTGTGTTTAGAACTCCATATACATACACATTTCAAACCATGCACCACAGCACATTTTTTGTATTCTTACTCTGAAAACAGGGGTGCACATAGTACATAATGTCTGTCAAACTCACAAAAATGTAAATACTCCAAAAAACATGTAAAGGTAGAGCAATCCCTGCACAGGCCCTGAGGGTTTGAAAAGGTTTAGGTTCCATGATTTTAAGACAATAAGCACATGAAGGTGGTTAGGTTGTCAGCCCTGCATACAGGCTACCTTTACCCCCCAAGAAGCACTCCTGGTACTCATTTCCGTTACAGGCTGAGTTGACCCCAGGGCCACAGTGCAGCCAGAAGGATTATGTCAATAAAAAATTAGAATGACCCCCATAAGGAATTGAATCCATGACCTTCCGGCTCGTGGCACAGTTCCTCAACCAACTACACCACCGCATTCCCCAACTAAAACCACGTACAAAATAATTTTGTAGCCGAATAGGGGAAAGTCACCTAATATGGGGAGGTTTTTTTTTAAACTGCTATTAAACTTAGGAAAATGTTGTAAAACTTTCCAAAACACAAGAATAACTTAATTTGATTAATGAAGAGACAGTTGCTGCATAAACATCGTACATTATGAAAAGAAAAAGGCGTGTAAAATTCGTTTCCGTAAAAGCTTCATCTCCCCATATTAGGCGCATACGTGTTCCTAATATGGGTAGGTGAGTGCGCCTAATTTGGGGAGGTGAGTAACTTACAAAGAAAGTAAAATAATAATTACAAAATCTGAAAAAAAAAAAAAAAAAACGAATACAAAGGATACAAACTAAGAACAAAACAGTGTTTATCTCTGACAAGGCTCACAAACAAACTCTTCCTCCATACCAGCACAAAATGTGTGCGCCCATCTGAAACATTTCGCAAATCGAATCTAGCCTTCTCCACTGTAGTCTTCAGAGAAACGACCAGTACAGAACATACATTCAGCGTCTTGTTACTCATCTTCTTCTGTCGAATCGTCAGCGAAAGGAACAGCTAGGTCAGTGTCCGAATCTGATGGAGTGTCAGACGGAGTTGGATCCAGGCAAACCCTTTTCTTCCATCTTTTTGAAGAACCAAGAAGAACATTCAACGCAAGCTGACTGGTTTTGGATTTAGTGGCCTGTTTTATTTTCCTTTTCTGAGTTGCCTCAACAAATGATTTGTAAGGTGAACTCGTTATTTCCTTTGCTGCTCCACCACGAGGATTTGGCTTTAGGTTCAGGCTTGGCACAGGGCTGATATCTGATGATCGAAGAGCCTCAGCAGAAGTGAACGGCAAAAAATTAGCAGAACTGAATGACGGCTGATCGCTGGGCTTTATCAAAGCAGGACGGTTCACAGGAGCAGCATCTTTGCCCTCTTAGGACAGAGGGAAATCATATGGTCTGAAAATGTTCTTGTCACAAGCAAAGAGGCCTGTCACCTGGAAGCCATTAGCCGCTATTTCGCCTGTTGTAGCTTGCTTGTATGCATTACCGAATAGTCCGCCAATTTGGTAGACGGTGACGACTCGCCCTGGGCGTAAACGGAGCCATTTTTCAATTTCTTGACAGCAGAATGTTTTCAGGGGCCCCATGAAAGCTTTATCCAAGGTTTGCATTTTGTGGCTGCTGTGAGGTGGGAGGCAAACGATGTCAACATGATTCTCTCAAGCTAAAGTAATGACCTTCAGGTTCCTGGTGTGTGAATAGTGCCAGTCCAGTACTAAGATAACAGGATCTTCTTTTGTCGGCTTTGTATGTTTGATGAAATAAAGAAACCACTGGGAAAAAATCTCACTCTGTATCCATCCCGAGGGATGGCACGCGTGGATTGATCCAGGTTGTGAGCCATTCATCAGTTCTTCTTTCATATTTTTTCTTGGAAATACAAGTAATGGAGGAATAAAGTGTCCAATTGGACTCATACATGTGACGACTGTCACAAGGGATCCCCGTTCTGCGGATTGAAGAGAAGTTATATGACGCTTGCCTTTCAATGCTAATATTTTCGTGCGTTTGTGCTGTACAATAGTGATACCGGTTTCGTCGCAGTTGTAGTCTTGCAAGATTATGTTGAATGGTGTCCATTGCAGGTTCGTAGATTTAAAAATACTAAACTACTGATTCAGGAGTGAAACCCCTCGCTCTTGAGTGTGAAAGACCTTCAGGGGTTCTAACTGAAATTTTTGGATGACGTAGGAAATTTTTCAACCACTTCCTTCCAGCCTTTTCATTTCTCTTGCAAAATCGGTTTTTAATTTTGTTTCTTACAGCAAGTTGGTAAGCGATACGCATGACGTCTGCCATTGTCAGACCAAAAAACTTTTTTTCCATCAAAAGACAGTGCTCAGCCAGATCATTTTCTGCTTCACAACGAAGAATTTGCTTCCTACCCAGTTTTGTTTTTATTGTTTAACTTGAGCTTTTCTGCTGATCCTTAACGTAACGCTCTAGTGTTGTTTGTGGTACGCTGAAAAATCTGGATGCTTTGTAGCTGCCCATTTCCCTGTTCCTTATAGCCTTAATAGCTGCCTTCATTCTTTTGGGGTCCCATTTTTTCCTTTGAGGCATCTGTAATATTATTTAACCCAGAAGCAATAATTCATGAAGTACTGTTCCTAATATGGGGAGCCCCATATTAGGCTCATCAAACCTCCCCATAATAGGCACAAACAGGTGATCGAGAAAATGGGTGAATAAAACAGAAGGACATAAAATCCTACCAATGAACCAAAGCAAGTGTTTAAGATTACACTTAATAGAGAACTTTGCACCAAACTAATTCAGAAAAATAGCTTACCTTCAACGGCTCATGAGTCACAGTTTAGCGATAAGCAAAAATTTCACAACGCACCAAAACAAAGACGCCCAGTCAGTACCGACGTCCTCAGCAACTGACCGTTTATACTGTGATTACAAGGACCAGCCTCATCTGCTTGATGATTTACATTCTTGAGCTGAGAGCTCAGCACCTCCTGGTATGAAATAATGCACCTCCCCATATTAGGAAACCTCCCCATATTAGGCGACTTTCCCCTACCATCACTTTAAATGTGCCAACATGCTTATCTTGAAACAATGTACTAACGACAAGCATAATCTAACAGAAAACCAGGACAGTGTCACTTGGTGGATTACTGGTAATTTTCATCCAGTGAAATGTCTTGAAACTGGTCTGCTACTGCTCTTTAAACAGCAAATAATGATAGCATACCCCTCCATTTCATTCATCAGTATTCAGCCCTTAGGCCAGTTTAGCAGGAACCAGAACCCAGTCAGGTGACCGGTATGGCTCTGGCACACTCCATCCTGGGCAAGTTCTTAGGGGTAGGTTGCCATTGCTTTCCCCCGCCTTTAGACGTTCCCACCTTCTCCGCTAGGTGCCTTCACGTCCAACGATGTGAGAGACCTCTAGCAGCGGAAGGAGGAACTCTTCGTGGGCGAGAAATGTTCCCACAAATTTCATCTACGAATTCGACTTCCACGTAATTCTAGAGATCTTTTACATGCCGCATATGTGCAACATGGGACAGACGGCTTTACTTCCCCTCCGAAGGAAGGTGTGCTGAAGATTTTTTCGCCCTTAAAAATCCGACGGCTTCGGCCGGGTCTGAAACCGTGAACTTGGGTACCAAAGGCCAGCACGCTACCTCTAGACCACCGAAGCCGATACCCCTCCCTTTACACACAATATTTAATGTACAGGACTGACATCACATTTATATATTTCCTGAAGCAGCTGAGTCACCAACAGTGACCACACTAATAGTCACATGAGTTTTGTGATCCTCCCACTTCCTGCCTGCTGCTGTGGCAAGCATCTCTCAGCACAATACAGCAGGTGTCTTATCTGACAGAAAACATTAGCCCTGAGACGCTTCACTCAGCTGTTACATAAATTACTGTGGGTATGGTGTGTATGGTGTTACTTTTTGTAGAGCAGAATATGGTGATGAATGGACACAGCATCCTGACAGCTGCCACTACTCTGAACATAACCCCTTAAACCATAAAGGTATATGTATTTGGTAACTATAGTAGAAGACTAAGAAACAAATCTGTTGTATAAAGCTGAAGTGCCCTCAAAAGATCTGCTCCACCACAACCTTCAGTTACATATGTATGTACAAACAACCAATTTCAATTAGACAACTTTCAACCAACAAACTCCACACACATTAGACTTCCAGCTGAAATCTCCTCAATTAAGGTTGGTTTGCATGCCACAAGACCTACATTTTTTTTTTTCTGCCTTTGATCAATATGATCTAAACAGCTCACCCAAGTCATGTAAGTACATGCAGTCAGGCTTGGGACATGGCTGATTCTTCATGAAATGAGAGCAGTATTTTGTTGTTCCCAGTGAGGTTTTAATGGTCCGTCCGTCAACAGAAATATTATTCACTGCCTGTATTGCCCGCAAAGCATCGTCAGCCTTATGATATGTTACATAAGCACTAGCACTGGGACCCTGCAATCACAAGTACAATTACTACCATATAAGGACATCTGCCTATAGCATTTCCATGTTTTCTGACAATCACATAAGAACTGTAATACATAAGTTAACATGTCTATAAAATTATGCCTCAGGAACGGCATCTGTTTTACCAAAAGCATTAACACACACCTGTAAGACTTCGGTAAAACCAATACTTAACCCTTTAAAAACGAAGCGCAGACTGCTTTATTTAAAGACCCAGTTCAAACCGCGCAGTAAACACTTTTCATCTCGGTTATAAAAACCAATTAGCTTATTCAGTAAGTGGCACAAGTCGCTGTTTGTTCTCAGATAAATACAAAACACATAAATACAGTGTGGGCAGAGCATACAGTTGATGAATGTTAAGCTGGTGGTGCATCACGTAAGCAGTAGGGTTTAAAAGGTTAAAATATTTCAAGTGTCTTCACAGCATTTGTCAGAGTAGATTTGCACCTTCAGAAAGAAATAAGGAGAGAAGTTCCTGCTGCCCTCCAGCATACAAAATGTCAGTTTTCATTTGCCACAGTTGAGAGAAACCTTGCCACAAACTGTAATGTAACCAATTTACTATAGTCTTTTTTTCAAATTCACACAGTGTTCCTATGCAATTAATTTACTTCAAAAACCTCTCCTTCAGAGCACTCAAAAGCCCACATCTGCCATGAAAAGTACAGCAGTTCCACAAAACAAAAGCCCCATATGTTAAACTGTATTTCTTTAATAACCATACTGCACAGATTCTCCAAGCAGCTATGGTGAATGTCCTCATTTACTGATAAGTGCTCAAAAATCTAGTTTTTGAAGTGTATATATTATTTACCCACATGATCAATGAAAGTGAATGTGCATATGCACCCAAATAAGCACATACCTGTGAACCAGCATATGATGTGCTCTGGTTGATGACAACTTTGTGGATCTTCCCAAACTTCCCAAAGTACTCATGTTTCTTCAGAACCTACCAAAGTAATTTAACATTCTTTAACCTTTATTGTCCTTTGAAACCACACGCTGGTCTGTAAAATGTACTGGAGAATGGCCAAGTATGCAATATACTGGTATGTGTGTTTGCTTGGTAGCAATTTAAATGTCCATACTAAGCCAGAGAAACTCAGGCCACCAACAGATAAATATGGCATTTAATGCTATCAATTGATAATTCTGTACTACATCTTCATCACATGCAAGTATATGCACATGTAGGAGAAGAACATGTATCCTACTTAAAAAAAATTATAATTTGCAGAAAAACAAGTATTTCACCATGCTGCTCTTACTTTTATGACAAACATAATCAAATTCAGTATATAAAATTCATACATTGTACATTTCTCACTGTATAGATAACATAAAGGGATAATACCTAAAAAATATGACACCAAAATTTTAAACTACATTTTTTAATTTAAAAACAATTTGAAGGAAAATACAATAGAAATACTCTTATGCCACTGGCATAATGTGCTACCAACCTCTGCATCTGCCAACCTCATGGGAAGCCCAACAACGAAAACAAGATTTCGTTGTACAACTCTGACGTTGGCAAGATGTTTTCGGTTCTCTGTAATCTTCTGCTTTCTTTGCTGGTCCTTGTGCCTCTTTTCAGCCTTCAGACGAGCCACTTCCTCCTGAGAGAGTGGCTTGAAATCTGCCGGATTCTCTGGATATGCCTTGCGACAAGCTGGACACAGACCATTTTCATCCGTCCGAATTCGGTGCCAGCAGAAACGACATATCTGGGAATCAAAAGCCAAGGATAGTGCTGCTGTATTACCAAACTCAGACTCACTTCTGAGTAACATATCTTGTATTTCACTACAAAAGTACTATAATAAAGTAAAACTACCCAGTACATCAACATGCTGTGTGACAAATCTGTTGACTTTGAATTATATGCTGTCAACAAAATTTTAATGGCTGTTTTTTATATAAGCTTCAGTTACAATTACAAAAACAATTTTCTTCACAAATGTAAAACTTTATATCTCACTTCTTTGTTATCAGTGCCTGTACCTTTACTATACAATGACATGAAAAAACATCAAACACGGAAGAAGTAAAATGAAAGCCTTCTAAGGCAATTCCATGCTATATGGAAAGAAATGTTGAGAAAGTTCACAGTTCCTCTGTTCGGATGTATTGAAAAACAAGAAGCATAAATTTAGCTAGTGAGAGAGCATTAATAAGAAACTGGCAAGCCACCTACTTGGACTCATCACAGAAATATTATAAAAACATGCAGTCAAAAACGATGATGGAAACAATAAACTTTAAGACAAAAATAACAGTACATGTGTACCTTATTAAGGATAACAATATGAATGTTATGCCTGTCAATGAAGGCTAGCACAAGTCCTAACAGGAAGAGACAAAGGTGGCTCTCAAATGTGTCTTCCAGTATTCAACTCCTTCTTAGTTACAACTAACACAATGGGATGATAAACATTAAATTCGCAATTGCTAGTCACGCTAGCAACACTCGCCAATATGAAAACACAAAAAGAAAATATTCAATTAAAATGCAGAAGTTTTCTTCAGTCAACAATGCATTCAAAGAGAGCTCATTCCAAAACATGTTAATAATAGAATACTGAACACATCAACAAAATAAAAGGAAATCCACTAGTTGCATTTGATGGTATTCAAATCCTCCTTTGACCCCCTTTCCTTCACTGTGTTTCATTAATCTTTCCTAACTTCCTGGCTTGCTCTTCTTGCAGTCTGAACACATACTAAGCCATTCCTATATTATTATTTTGATCCAAACTAGTTTTCTGCCATACCAGTGTGTAACACAGCAGGCACAGTCCACTTCTTGCATTCTGTTTATTGTTAATTATGAAGTATTATTGATCTGTCTCAGTAGTAGGGAATTTTTGCCATGCAGGAAAAAGTCTTCGATTTGAAAAATATGTTTTCAAACATCTCTGCACTGTTGCAAAATATTATATCTATTGCTTGTCTTTCCTTTACATTCATTTCTTTAAACTCAAGATCTTACCGTTGTGTAACCACATATCACAAATTAGCCTTGTTTCTGCCCCTCTGCTTTTATGGTTGTACTGTAAACACTGCAGTTACATTATTCCCCAAGCAATACACAATTTAAGGTATTTAAGAAAATGCAGCACCAGCAAAGTTATATAGCACAAATGGGGATGAGTGAATCTGAATGGTGAATTGAAAGAGTGATGGTAATTACAGCCTACTTGAAGGTAACATCCCGACAATCTTTTGGAACAACTGAGGTCTGAGGTACACTTGGAGCCCTACCCAATATCCGAAATGCCTCCAAAATCAAGTAATATACATTACAGCTGGTCTACCTTACCAGGCTCCTAAGCAATGACAAATATACATAACGGGAATGGTACATGTAAAGAATTACCAGTGCTCGAAACACTCCAGTCACTAAAAAACCTGATACCATTACAATGACCAGGGATACAGTAGCAGAAAACATGCCTGTAAATATGTTTGCTGGAAACATACCTGTATCCATTTCATTTAATACAAACAAAATGGGACTGGACAGTTTTACTGTATATAACCATCACTGACGATCAGCGCAAGTTTAAATCAAAGACATACTTTAATAATTACAAGAACATACAATTAGAGATTATGTTTAACATATCTATGAAAAAAATATATATATATATAAACTTAAAAAATACAGAAGTAAAAATGTAAGTTGAGTTTGTAGTTTGTAGTTCTCCATTTCTTTCCCTTAGCTTGTTCAACTTAAATATTGTTGACAAAGAATGGAAGTAATCCATGCTTTGTTTTTAACACAATGTTTCTGGAGCAATTTTTCATGCAATTTCCTAGCAACAAGAAGTCTCTTTTAAAGTCAGTTCCAGTAGTGTTCATATACATTAAAAACGCTTCACTTCACCATATTTAACCTCTTCTACTAGTAGGTGTAGAGGGTTTACAAAGAGCTTACCATCTCTCACAGTCTTGAGCTATAACTTTTATTCGGTTCAATTCATCTTTCCTTCAATATCTTCTGCATCCCTTCCTCCCAGGTCTGTCGGGGTCTTCCTGTGTATCTCTTCCCCTGTGTTCTAGTGTCCTAGGCCATTTTGGAATATTTCTCATTCACCATTGTTACTACAAGCCCAAACCACTTCAACTGTGCTAATTCTGTCACTTCTTTGAAAGGGATTATTCCTAATCACATTAAAATCAGTAAATGATTCTCAAGTCCTTCTCCAAGCACACATTTTTCACCTTCATATTTAAGCATAAGCAAAATATTACAGCACAGTCCACTTTCACCTGCACCGTGAATGCTTTGCTGTGAACTTTTTTTTTTACCTTGCACTTACAACACTTTATTTACACTTTTCACACCAACTGTGAAATAAAGTGAACTATATGAACGTACACACACCAAAAAGGGTAAGTCCAGCCAATATCGATACGATTCATTTTGTTTTAAATATTCCATTATTACAGTACTTGACACACTGTTATTCATTACAGACCTACTAATACATGCAGCCACATCACCGCCCAATTAACCACACACCGATGTATCTTAATTGGCTATTTTAACAACTGTAACTTTAGCAAGCATAAATAATGCGCTCCCTGATGATGGTGTGACTGCACCGAAACATGTCGGAGCTGTTTTAATGTCAATTTTTACTTTTAAAACCGTTTTTAAGACAATTCACTCATGCGTCAGTTGGTCAATTAAAAAAACTGATTATATGAACCTATATTTTATTGTGTAGGTGGCTTCAGTAAGTACTACACATCTGACTGAAGTAGCTTACATGTCCAATATTGCAAGACAATGCTTACATGAATGATAAGACTGCAGTAACATACACTGATCACTAGGTCCAAACATTCTACCCTGTACCTTCCTCTGGAATACATTCAACTATGGTTTCCTCTGAATGTGAGACACCAAGTTTTACACCCATACAAAACAAAGGGCATAATATAGTTCCATATTTTATGTCTTTATAATTTTTGACAGTAGAAATGAAGACAGAAGATCTTCAAGGATATCAAGAAAAGAAAGAATTAAAAATGTAACTATAAGACAACAAATTGGACTAGAGGAAACAATTGTAAAAGAAATTGAACAGAACCAGCTTACATGGTACGGCCATGTTCAGAGAATGGTAGAAGGAAGATTACCCAAAATA
>Ga0268261_10004091_pt1 | contig 10862 bp, 6 predicted proteins | sample TergutNc150P1_FD_190353 | JGI IMG/M metagenome (GOLD analysis project Ga0268261, IMG submission 190353) | Nasutitermes corniger P1 segment gut microbial community from laboratory colony in Florida, USA - Nc150 P1 (SPAdes) (version 2) | ecosystem: Host-associated > Arthropoda: Insects > Digestive...
TGTGTGTGTGTGTGTGTGTGTGTGTGTGTGTGTGTGTGTGTGTGTGTGTGTGTGTGTATGTATGTATGTATGTATGTATGTATGTATGTATGTATGTATGTATGTATGTATGTATGTATGTATATGGATGTGTGTATCCACATATGTATGTATGTATGTATGTATGTATGTATGTATGTGTATGTGTGTATGCATGTATGTATGCAAGCATACATGTATGTATGTATTACAATCCAACGAAGCACACCCATGACTGTTTCACAACCACTATCAATAAACATGTTACTACAATCCATCCAGCATTAAACATAAATTACAATCTTTTTAGCTGCAAGTCACAAGCACCCGTTCTTCACCTGGGACATAGTTTGTTCCTTGTCAGTGTCAAAACATACACTTCAAATAAGAAAAACTTAACCCAAGAAACCTAAGTTCACCTGTGTAAAGTAAAAAATATGAGAAATGTAGTAACTGTACATCATTCCAAGAGCCATGGCTATCACATATGTGGCAAGAATAGGAAGTAAAACATTATAAATATGTTTGGGTGTTTTCTACTAGATTCATGTCATGAAACAGGAAACTGGCAGAAACTAAAAACATGTACATATAAGAGTGTAGACAGTGACTAGACTAATGGCTGGATGATCCAGGGTTGAAAACCCAGCAGGGCAAGAGACTCCTCCTCCTCTCTAAACCATCCAATCAGCTCTGGGATCCACCCAGCCTCCTATTAAAAGGGTACTATGAATTCTTTGCCTGGGGGTAACACAGCCAAGTGATGGGGCTGACCACCCATCTCCACCTACCAGATCAGTGGCACGAGGATCTCATAAGCACAGCAATGAAATTGTGGATTCAGCAGAAGATGGGACAACTTCTTGACTAGCTCAGAAATGATTACAGTGTAGTTAGCATCCTCTAGTGGCAGTGTAGGATGATACACATCAACATATACACAAATTTGAAAGGTACTGTAGTCATGTAAAATTTTAATCTGGGAAGGTACCCTACATTAAAGAACTCATCATGAATGCATTACTGGCTTTATGAAATAAGTCATTACCTGACACTAACAAAAAAAAAATCAGTTAGCCTATTGAACTCTGATTTTAATAACACTAAAGTGCATTTATTTATTATTTATTTATTTTCACATTCCATAGATCCATATTAGGTTACAATAACCATTAAGATATAGAAATTGTCGTATTTGTAAATATATCTAACACAAAACAATTCATTATCATACATTAAAAATATAATATAATAATCATTCTTGTCGCTGCTTGACAATAGTTTGCATCAAATATATTTCAGGTATACAACACGTAATTGTGTTCTATACAATTATAAATTATAAATTCAATTCAGTTGTTTATTATTCAGAAACCGTGATTCTTAATTGTAACTATGTTCAAGATACTTATCAACTAAATAAAATGAGTGTGTGTTAAGGAACCTTTTTAAGGCACGTTTAAATAATTTTATCTCATTTGAGAGACTTTTTAGTCTAGGTGGTAGGTGGTTAAATAACTTTCTGCCAGAGAAATAAGCTCCCTTTTGGAATAGAGTCAAGTTACACACTGGAAGATGTAAGTTTATATTAGATCTTGTGTTAATGTTATGGATTTCTTGGTTGGTTAAATATATATCTTTATTCTTTACTGCAAATAATAGTACAGAATATATATACTGGGACTGTAGGGGCAGAATTTCCAGTCCTTTAAATAACTGTCTGCAAGAATCCCTACTCCTTGATTTTGTCATAATCCAAATTATCCGTTTTTGGATCTTTGAGGTATCAGTATTATGTGGTGAATTTCCCCAGAAAATTATACCGTATGTTATTATCGAATGTACATATGAATAATGGGGGCATAGTGGTTAAGGCACTGCGCTACTAGTCGGAGGGTCCTGGGATCGATCCCCGGTCACTGGGGATTTTTTCCGGGGCATCAGATAGTTCCATGTGCCCTGGGGTCGACTCAGCCCCTAAAAATGAGTACCAGGATATTCCTGGGGGTAAAGACGGCCAGTGCGTAAGGCTGACGACCTTACCACCTTCATGTGCCGTGTGTCTAGAAATTCTGGAGCCTTAACCTACCAGAACCCCAAAGGCCACTAGGCCTGTAGTGGGATTACTTTACCTTTTACATATGAATAATAAACCATTTTTAAAGTATTTTCTGACATGAGAGGTGTAATAACCTTGATTACATAGCATGCCAAACCCAGCCTTAATAATATTTGACTGATGTGACATTTCCATGATAACGTCTCTTCAATAGTTAAACCAATAGATTTTGTGTTTGTGCTGTTAGTAATTTGATTGTTCAGCAATGTAATGTTTAAATCAAGTTTTTGACTGTTCTTTGTTCTAAATTGCAAGTATGTAGTTATGTTAAGAGTTAAGGATAGTAAATTATTCCTAAACCATTCATTAACCTCAGCAAAAATTTTATTTAATTCATTAACAAATTCTATAGGACTGGGACTGGTAATTATAAAAATGGTATCATCAGCATATAGCACTAATTTAACATTTTTAGCTGTTACTACTGGCAAATCATTTATATATAACAAAAAGAGCAGAGGGCTGAGAATCAAACCTTGTGGTACACCATGCCTAACAAGTTCCCAGTTTGAATAGTTGATGGTATTAGTTTTATCCTTTATTGCAACTCTTTGATATCTCTCTGTAAAGTAAGATTTAACCCTTTAAACGCCAAGTTAAATCCCATCTGCCATCTGCTGGCATTATTAGGAGCTCACCATATTTTCCACGTTAGCGGGTTAAGGGTTAATTAGGGTTCCAAATGTTCCTCTTATTCCATAGTGCTCTAGTTTTGACAATAGGATTGTGTGGTTAACACAGTCAAAGGCCTTACTTAATTTAATATTCATGGATCCGTGCATCGTAGTATGATTCAGTAGAAATAACCAACAAGATGCAACCTTGTAACAGAATTTATTATTCCACCGTTCATTAAAGGCTCAACATGTTTCAAGCGGTATACCGCTCATCATCAGGAGCTCTAACTGTATTTGCAGCCTCTGGTTTACATACGCATGTGGTGACCGGCCGTAGTCAAGTCTGAGTTCCCACTCGAAACATGTTGAGCCTTTAATGAATGGTGGAATAATAAATTCTGTTACAAGGTTGCATCTTGTTGGTTATTTCTACTGAGCCTTACTTAAATCACAAAAAATCCCATCAACAGTATGCTTGTTATTCACTGCAGACAAAATTTCATGTATTAATGTATAAGACACATTGTCAGTAGAAAGGTTGTTTCTAAATCCATACTGTTCATTTGTCATTTGCATAATTTAGCTTTCTGCAACACAGCAGTGTTTTGGGCTCTACGGTCAATAAATGTAAAAAATATAAACCTGCATTAATAATAAACTGTAATGTCGTTAGCGACTTTATCCTTATTAAGTGAGATTGGGGTTCTCATGGCAATGATTAAGAAGGTAAAACTGAAGTACTTTTTATCAACAGACTGAGCACAGCAGAGGGTGTGGAAACATCGATTAATAGGCAACAATGTTAGGCACTCTATAGCAATCAGTCCTGTGTTCAAAAGTACTCTCTGTATCAACTTGAATGTAATGTCATGATCACGGTAGATGAAGACTGATGACAAACCCAGCAGGTTCCTCTGAAAAGTCCAAACACACACACACACACACACACACACACACACACACACACATCTTCCACACTACATGGCATGACATGCCAGAAGCCTGGTATCTTAAAAACAACATACAGTTGGAAACCACAACAACAAAAAAAAAACACTAGAATTTTTCTTCATGGCGATTTCTAATGTGTCTCTTGAGATCATATGTCCTTTTGCTAGAATAAGAACAGTAGTGACACCTCAGCTGCGGAATCTGTCCACATTCAAGACGAAAATGAGACAGCATATTCCTCTTATGACGGTATAACTTTGTGCAACCTGGACATGGGAAAGTACCCGGACCACTTCTACGGAACTGTGCAACTTTATCTGTGGTAGTGATAAACTTAGCAACACTGCACAAAGTCTGTGGGTATGTCTGGTGATCCACTCGAGCATGACATTTTTGCAACATGCTCCATGAGCCAGCGCCTGAAACAGGCAGAAAGATACTGTAGTATCTGTTCAAGGTACCAAAACACATGTCTTATGACTGTCCAATATTTGAGTAGGTCTAAGAAGGTTACTTGAAAAGCAAAACAAATAAAGATTTTCATTGTAACCACACATTTATCACACTTGTTTTAGTCAGTTCATAGTTCATACGGGAGAAGCAAGAAACTTACAATGAATTTTTACAGTGAAGCAGCCACTTGGGAGTCTGAAAAGGTAAAGGATGAATTACATTAAACTGGCTATTAAGGAACTGTGATATTGCTTTAACTGCAAACATTATTTAGCAACAAAAACACTGAAAGTGTGGTCATGCACAGTGAAATTCAAAGAATTTTCAAGTGGTCATTGCTTCTTTCTAAGGTACATTGCTGTCAATTTCCTGGAAAGATGAAGCAAAACCTCCATCAAGTCAATCACTACCTGTTTAAGTGTCAAACAGATCTTCTTTTGCATAGTGTATGCTGGAACAAGGACAACTTGTATCATCTCACTGAATCCACTGGTATTGTAAGTGAAGGAAAACCATCGAACTAAGAACTTTAAATGGCGATGAAAAGTCCAAAATCAATATTCACAACAGCTAACACATAAGTAATATTACACCACTGGATCTCATTCATTAAGGGCACATGAGTTTCAGTCAAGAGTTTGTATGTCAGGGACTCTCTCTTCATATACACATAGTTGCATGGAAGACAGACAGAGAGAAGCACTGGTGATGTGAATGATGTCAAAGAGGCAACAAGTAAGAGTGACAAGACACTAACTTCTTGGCCCAGTCATGATCCTCTTACTTCACCACCATAAATCAGTCTATACTGCTTGTGCAAACAACATTAATTGTAAGGTGGACTGGCAAGATACAAAAAAGAACATAGAAACTTGAAAAAAAGCAGCAAATTCAACAAAATATCAACACACAATACCTTCATTATTACAATTGTGCCCAAACAAAGAAATATAAAGAGGACTGAAAGCAAAATATTGCATACCATAGGTAACATGCAGATAAGCCTGAAGCAACATTAGAGACTGGACTCAAAAAAGCTGATGTTACTAAAATCACAAGACTAAAAACTGGGCATACATATCCAATCATTGTCTTAATAGAAAGAAATTTTACACAATATATGAAGTGCAATACATACAACGAAATGACATCCCACATACTGTGCAATAGAGTCACAGTAGGTGTTTTCTTAGAAACCATCAATATTATTGACAAGATCTCCAACCATACAAGTACTGTAACGAAGCATCAGGCACTGTAGGGCACTTAAAACAAGTTAGTATGATCAGGCAGTAAGTTCTTCCATCAGTGTACTAAATCTTTCATCATTACACTAACTCGATAGTTTTACCTGGTTGGACATTTTACCTATTTAAAAAATCTTACATCAGTAAAACAAAACCAACTAAAATATATAAAAATAAATCACACAGACCACAACATGTAATGAAAAATTATTATATGTGTAAATTAAAATAGAAAGAATATTGCATGGGCAAATAAAACTTCCATGTTTCAAAACTTCAGAATTTAAAATAACACCTTTATAGAAGGCAATGAATATGTACTTCACATGAGGTTTGGTGTTTACACAGCAGTGAGAATTTCAATTCTAGCCTTGTAAGTTATGCCACTGTGTCTGATAGCCTAAAAACTAAAATATATAAAAATAAATCACACAGACCACAACATGTAATGAAAAATTATTATATGTGTAAATTAAAATAGAAAGAATATTGCATGGGCAAATAAAACTTCCATGTTTCAAAACTTCAGAATTTAAAATAACACCTTTATAGAAGGCAATGAATATGTACTTCACATGAAGTTTGGTGTTTACACAGCAGTGAGAATTTCAATTCTAGCCTTGTAAGTTATGCCACTGTGTCTGATAGCCTATGAGAATGCAAGGCCTCATAACCTTGACCTTCATTATCCACATCTACTGTATTATTTCAAATTAATTAATTAATTAATTAATAATAATAAATAATACACAGCCTGCATTAAGTTCCAAATCATCCATTTGGTTTGCATACTGTTGCGATTTGACATCCCTGTACTAGGCCTTCAAGGTTTAATTAATTCAATACTGATCATAACCTCAATTAAAAATGTTATAACCTCAAATCAATGGTTGAATCTAAAGTACATTAACTACTATCAATCAACATATGTGATATAAGAAGAATGTAATTCAAGGGTTTTCTGTGAAATATAAAATATTTTATGATCAATTATGTTTCTGGTTCATCAGCACCTATCACTTGTCTGTAGCAGATACAACATACAATCATGTGACCAAACAAGACACCAAAATCATGCAGAAAAAACATTAAATTTTGTGTTCTTAGGTCATTTTCAAGTACTGGAATAAAGTAAAACATGTACATTCCTCTTACATAGTTAACCGCTTCCTAAATGTCTGTACATAAAAAAGTTATTATAATACATACTTGGAATAACTAGTTGCTGAAATAAATTCAGAAAATACTGACATTCAGAAGATTCCATTTGACTTCAATGCTGTGATACCAAAGACAATAACCCTAGCAGTAATTCACATACTTATAAAAAGTGATGAATGGAAGCAGTATCCACTTTTCTGAACCAAAAATAAATTCTGAAATTAATACAAGTACCACAGCTTGCATAAATATTTCTCATTCTTTTTAGCAGTTTGAAAAGCTACCAGTACAACAGTCACACATGTAACTTAGTTCTAAGTCACTTTATTAACATATACATTCCTTTTGGAAAAATATGAATGTATGAATGAATAAATATTTTAAGAGAAGAGAGAGTCTTCTGGTGCTGGACTTCCTGTAATAATTTCTGAACCAACCAACCAACTTTCAGTAAGTTTGTCATGAACACTGCGGTTAATTAAAGATTCATGAAAACATGGATGAATAAAGATATATTTGATTTTCTCACAACAGCCAGTATGAAGACTGCTGTCTTTGAAACATGAGGCGATGTAGTCTGATGGAAGTGGACAGATGTTTCTGAAGATACTACTGCCTCTATCATCAGAGTAGACAAACACACTGCTGGTGGTGCTCATGGAGGGTGCAAGAACCTTTGAAATGTCATAACACTTCTACTGAGTATATGATATTACTTCTAGAAGAGAGCAACCCTCAAAGATAAATTAACTTATCTGATATCCATATACTGAAATGTCTTTTATTACAGATCTGCAACATGATCATTTTTAAGTACATTTCTTAGAACAATTTAAAACTTCTTTGGGATGGATCATATTTGCATCATCAAAGTAAATATTATGACATCTTCTGTAATGACCAACAACATTGTGACTTGAATTATAAAGATCTCAACTGAGCCACTGTCAAACATTGTACATTATACAGCCTTTGGCAATGGTATTCATGCATAAATTTCGCACTTATGTAGTTACTTGCAAGGTTAGAAAGTTACATACATGTCTCACATTTACTGACAGCTGCTCTTTGCTACCATGGCTACTTCAATGTCTGGAGTCTAGATATTGTGGTGAATCTGCATTCTATTTATGTAATGAATACCATACATATTTAAACTGAATATGTAATAAGTATATGGAACATCCTTCTGATTATTGAATATCACTTGCATATTTTATTAGTGACATTCACTGCTGCTTGAAAACTTCAACTATTTATCAGTCAAAGAATTCAAGAAAATTAAATTGCTGCTCATATTTGCCAAGGGTATGAAAAGCCAAGTATAAATAAAGATAAATCTTATTCTTCTACATGATTTGAGTTATATTCTTGTTTTTTTTTAACTCTGCATAATAGTTTTATCAACCTGTCATACATAAACAATATATTAATACCTTTGAAAGTTTAATTTCCTTTGTTGCAAATATAGCCTGTGTCTTTTATCATATGAAGAATGCAAAGTGAAGGTGCTTGAAAACAGCATGATATGATGAAGAGAATATTTGGATCCAACCTTGAATATTGAGAAAACTATATAATAACAAGCTTAATTAATTGTTATGGTGATTAAAGTAAGGAAGATGTAATGAGCAAAACACACAGCATGCATCTAACAAATGAGAAATAACTTCTTGTTTGTTAGATGCATGCTGGAGAGAAAAACATCAAGAGATATTTACTCAAAAACTAACATGTTGAATTACCAAAGAACACACTGGCATATCAGCTGAGAGTTATATGCTGAATGTACGTAAGTTACAACGTTGTGTCAATATTCATTGCACACAAAAGCTGCTTGCCCCAGAGGAAGTCAGAAGGGATACAACTTTAGGAACTCGAAAATTATACAGTAGCCTTATGATGGAAGATAAGTAATTACTTAGGCTACAAATATATTATTCCATTTTGGTTTACACTTGTTCAGTGACATAAACATGTACAGTAATGTAATAAACCTGTTACACTTGGTAAGCTTTAATCTTAAGATGCTTATAACACTACACAACTTTAAATATAATACTGCATATTCTTATTCTAAATGTATATCCTCATTTCTACAAGATCAACCAGTGAAGATTAATTTTACGTACAACCATTTACAATTTACAACACACAGAAATCGACACTAAAGGCACACTGGCATCGTTATGCTGGTTACAATGCAGTTAAAGAAAATTTCTGGTACAGAAGTTGCAAAAAGCAATTTGCTATTTGCATAACTATTTTCAAATATATTTAACACTTCAAGTAAAACTTCAGGAATAGATTGATAGAATTATGTGACATTTCTCCTGCTAACTGATTAACATTCACTTTTATGTTACAATCACAAATGTTTAAAAGTGACTCATATTATTTCAGCTGGGCAGTCCAAGGTTCAAATCCCAGCAAGGGCAAGAGATTTTCTCTCTTCTCCAAAATGTCCAGAGCAGCTCTGTGGGCTCACCTAGCATCCTATTATATGGGTATTTGGGCTCTTCTCCAGGGGCAAAGCATCCAGAACATGAGGTTGATCTCCATCCAGTGCCAAGGTTAGGAATAAGTGGAGCCATACTTCCACTACCCCTAAATGCCTTAAGGGCATAGACAGGGGTAACATTACTAGTTGTTTATAATGTGTATTTTTATGATTCATTCCACATCCTACTGTCTGTCACTTTCACAAACTTCTGGATCAAAAAAAGTATAATATATGAATGTATGTATACAAATTAATCCTTTTTGTTCATTTCAATGACACACTGAATAGCCTGAAAACCATCTCATATATAAATAACGAGTTAAAAGTGCCTGAAAATTGCCATTAATAAAAAATCATATCAAGTTATCATGGTTTTTCCATAGAAGAAAAGTTTTAAAATACAGACAAGACACTGTTTGTGATTAGGATATGATTGAAGAAAGAAAGAGAAAAAAGAAAGAAAACACTGGATTAAACACCTTCCACTCTCCTGGAATTGTGAAATATCTGCCTGGGAAAGCATTTTCCACAGCTGAAGAACAAAAGGTCAACAGAACTACAAAATGTAGTGTCAGGAATCTTCAAATTTTTCAAACAAAATAAAAAATTCTAATATCACATTTATATGCTTAAATCACTGAATAATCAATATCTGACATTCCTATAAAACTCTGATACATCAGCCCATTTGGATTCTGCTATGGTTAAGTGCACAGTACTGAGTGGCATATACAGTATGCCAGTATGTACAAATAAACTTACCACTAATGTCACAGGAAACATTTGTTGCTCTGAAGCATAATTCTAATTCTACTCATTATCACATTTAGTACAAATATTAATCACTAAATATTTAACAGACTAGGTTTGAAAAAATAATATTGGCAAGAGTTATCTTCAAATATTCTTTACCATGACACAACGACTACACCCTTTCTACGCCTTTCTTTGGCATCTGTATAAAGTAAAAACAAACCCACATACATAGCTTAACAACTCTTTTCTTCTGGGATGCTGGACTTTGTAGTCACCAATAACCAATGTTTCAGAAAAACTGCTACCTCCATCCTCAGGACTTCAACCTCCCTACCAAGACTAAATGGCAACACATTACAGAAGACAGCAATATTCACTCGCCACTGTGAGAACCTCAAATCACACAAAATATCGCTCCACTGTCTTAGGGCCACAGATGTGTGATATTAATGACATTATTTCTCACATTTTGGGAACAATAAGAATGTGATTACCACAAACAGTATATTAAGTCCTTTTAAAGTGTCTTCACACTTGAAAGTGACTATTACCTTTGTCATGTCTATCCATTCATCCATCTGCCCATCTGTTTGACTGTCCACATGTATCAGGTCAGATCCCCTGGACATATTTTTGTGTTTTACACTGGAGACTTCCACTAAAATCTGTCACTGAACTCAAAATTTGGCTACAGTTGGACAGAAATGTCAGGAATTTTACATGAAGATCTAAGTATGGGTTATTGTTGCCAACAAAACAAAATAGCCACAAAAGTGCAGTCATATCAGGCTGTTAGGCTAGCCTAAGAGATATAAAGGTAATGTAAACACACCACAATGTTACACAATACATACATGGCATATCTTGTTTTATAGGCAGTTACTAAAACTAAAACTAAACTCCGTGGCCTTAGTCCGCGAGCGAACTATACCGACAGAGCGGCCGCCGCCGGTCGGCGAAGTTAGTGCCAACTTTTTGTGGGTAGAGGGGTGTCACGTGGTCAGCGCAACGGGTCCCCACGGCCGTTAATCTCTGTT
>Ga0268261_10004092_pt1 | contig 10861 bp, 2 predicted proteins | sample TergutNc150P1_FD_190353 | JGI IMG/M metagenome (GOLD analysis project Ga0268261, IMG submission 190353) | Nasutitermes corniger P1 segment gut microbial community from laboratory colony in Florida, USA - Nc150 P1 (SPAdes) (version 2) | ecosystem: Host-associated > Arthropoda: Insects > Digestive...
GGCATGGATATTTGTCTGTTGTGAGTGTCGTGTGTTGTCAGGTAGAGGTCTCTGCGACGAGCTGATCACTCGTCCAGAGGAGTCCTACCGACTGTGCTGCGTCATTGTGTGTGATCTAGAAACATCAAGATTGGGTGCTCCATATATATATGACATTAGTCGCCTAAGGGTTAATGATTTAACCCTTCTCCTGCTAACGTGGAGAAAATGGTGAGCTCCTAATAATGCCAGCAAATAGCAGATGGGATTTAATTCGGGGTTTAAAGGGTTAAGTAAATTATATACCGAAAATAAACTGTAATTATAACAATAATAATTTATTATCTTTTTCTTGCAAATGATACTCAGTCGACATGTTTCAGCAGCAGTTCGCAGATTATCACCAAGAGCTCCTACGCAAGCAGCAGTTCTGGAGGTGGCTACAGCATCACCCACGCTGACTCACTGGCAGACGAAGGGTTCCTCACCCTCAAGACAAAAGAGATTCGTGACTCGGAATCGCCTACACGCGAGTTTCACCAGCGTCAAGAAAAAAATGCGAAGAACGAAAGCTCTGGTTCCAGCGCCAGCGCTGGAGGAGGTTACTGGAGGATTACTCAGGAGTCCTCTTCTGGGGCTTATGAATCAACAGGCACAACAGGAGAGGGAGGAGAAATGATAATACACACAACTAGCAGAAACGAAAGTCGAAATGTGGCAGCAGATTCCAAAAACGAGGGCTTTACTACAGCCACTCAAGTGACGTCATCTGAACACACACAGCGCAAACCTCAACCCGACAGCGGCATTCAACTAGATGAAACTGGAGATAAGTCTGTCATACCAACGAGCAGCATACAAGATACAGGTGCTCGTAATGTGGCATCTTCGGCACAGATATCATATTCAGAAAATTTGTCCTCATCCTCATCGGCTTCCTACTCTGCAAGTAGAAGCCAACAGTACCAACAAAACGAGGAAATATCGGCAGTTACATCATCAACGGTCTTGAGTCACGAAAATTCCCAAGCAGTTTCAGGATTGGAAGGTACAAATGTAACTGTATCAGAAACAACAAAGTTTTCTTCACCCACTTCTGCCACTCAAGACGTTATTAGCTCATCCGCGACAGCAAGCACACAGATAAATAATAATCAGACCAGTAAGCATCGTATTACACAACGGTCGCAAACAGGAGAATTAGTCAGCAAGACTATTCAGAGTACTAGTGGCACATCAGACATAAAGAGTCCAGCCACTGATCAGCCTTCGGGCACTGCGACAGTTATCAGCAAGAGTCTGAAGGAAGATGGCAGCAGATCCAGTACCAAGATATCAGATCAGCGTACTATTAATGAGCTTCACAGTTTGGACTCGATCTTGTCTACGCAAAATATGGCAGTAGCTGCTACGCCTGTAGATCTGGGAGATACTCGTGACTCAAATAATTGGACAGTAGTGTCGTCTGATAAAATTCAAAATGTTAATAATGCCACAGACGAATTTGTATTCTGTTCAGGACATACCACGGAAGATAAAAAAGATTCTACCACAAGACGTGACACAAAGTTCATAGAGCAAGAACGAACCAGCTTCGTCGTGAACCGTCATGATATTCGGGAGCCAGAAGACGCTACTCCGAGGAAGGCAGATGAGAAAACGTCTACCATAACAAACAAAGACAAGCCGGACTTACAGAGTCTGATAAGTGAGGCAGCTGAAATACCCAAACGAGGGGTCCCAACTCAAGATACGACAATTGGAAAAGATGGTACAAACACGGCTGGTCAATATGTGACAACTTACCAGGAAGCATACACAAACAAACGAATAAGTGTCGATCTCAGTCCCACCCACGAAGCCTTTGCTCGATCGCTGCGCGCCTCTCCAGAGCGGGCAACTCCACCTTCTTCTACACGTTCGTCATCGAAAGCTTCACTTGATCACCCCGGTCCTGATCGGTTTAACAAGTCGCCGACCAGAAGTTACCGCAATAAAACCAGTCCTGATAACACTTTGGCTTCTGGCAGAACAAGTCCCGATAAGACACCGAGAAGCAGAACTCCACCGGTAAGGGCTACAGCAGAGAAAATGACAAACAAGGCATCTCCTCGCCATTCTAGCCCAGAGAAAACTCCGGTACACAGAAGCCCACCCAGCCGAGCCAGTCCTGAAAAACCATCAAGATATCCTGAAGGGACTTCTCCTTCTAGGCCCAGTCCAGAGAAACTAACGCAGTCTCCTTACTCACACCGGAGGGAAAGTCCTGAGAAGACAGGAAAATCGTCAGCTACCGATGCAAGGAAAACGTCAGAAATAGCCATAAAGATTTCAGAGAAAGATGGGTCTCCATATATAGCGAGCCCCGATAAAATTACAAGACCATCACAAGCTGAAACGACTCTTTCGCTGAAAACTTATCCTGAAAATCAGCAACAGGACAAATCCTCGAATGTGCCAGAAAGAAGTTTCAGCTGTAGTGATAAACCACATGACATCGGTAGTAATGCTGCAACAAGAAAAACGTCAGATTCCACAAAGACGTATTCTTCTGTATCAAACAGGGATTCAGCTATAAAAGTCAAAACAACAAAAGAAAAACGCAAGTTATCATCAGGTCTTTCTCGAGCAACCACTAAGAAGAGATCTTCAACACCAGGCGTTTCTCCCAGCAGTAGTCCAACCCGCGATGATGAATCACGTCCTTCTGAAAGGCAAAGCCGACCGCGTTCTCGGGGAACACCTTCACGTTCCAGTACCGATAGCGAAGATAATGATTCTAATGTGAAGTCCCAGAAACTTGAAAATGAGTTTGAAGCAGGCGATAGTATTTCGAAGACCATAGTCCAGACTACAACTACTGACAGTGAAACAAACATCAAGCGGAAAGAATTTGGAAAAACAAATATTCAATCTTACACAACTGATGAAAAAATTGCAACTGCATTGTCAAGTGAAATAGACAAGAGAACAGGCGGGCAGACACCAAAGGCGAAAAAAACTGTTGCAGATTCTTCTCCCCGTAAAAAGGATGAGCCGAGAGAAATTGTTCCAGAAGATAGCGACTTGGAAAGAGTTAAGACAAAATTACCATCGTTATCGACAATTGACAGAGCTTCAGACAAATTTTCTAATGTTACTGGTCTTTCCAGAGAAGTTTTATCCGAAGGTGCAATTAATGTAAAGAAAACTAAACGTGCAGACTCAACATCCGTATCAGCAAAGACAAGTAAAATTAAATCATCCGAGAGTGATTCGTACGGAATTACTGAGGGAAGTACTTCACCTCAGAAAATTATACCTGATGATGTAGGTATTAATGTCCTCCCCTGTAGTCAAGAATCAATCAATAGTTCACCCTCCAGCAGTCCTAATGCTGTATCTCCAACAACTCACTCAGGTTCATCAAAGCCTGTAATGGATAGACATCCAAGAGAAAAATCACCAGAATACAGTTCAGAGGGTTCACTTGTCAATGAACTCTACCTAAAACGGTCAACAACGGATGTAGATACAGAGGTGACTTCCCCTGTGAAACTTCCAAAAGACGTCAGAAAGGATTCTCCTGACTCAAGTCCAGACAGAGGAAGTTTCAAGCCCATAAAATGCTTCAGAACAAGTCCTGAGATTCGCCCTTCGACACTTGAGTTCGCCCAGCCTGAAAAACAAGCTCCTTTCAAAGCATCGCCAGAGAAAATTAAATCGCCAACGAAGTCATTCAAGAACAAGACTGTAGATGATGCTACGACAAATTTAGAAAGTGTGATTGGAGAAGCAGTGAACCCATTAAGACAGCCCAGCACGAGAGGTGAGCCAATATTATACACGAATGCCGATGTCAAGATGTCGCCAAAGAGGCCAAATGCATCACCTGCTTTTGAGAATGATTTACGTGCAACATCAACAAAGATAGAGGCTGATATTTTCAACATTGTACCACTTGCCACAAAAGACACGTCTCCCAATGCTACGAAAGGAAATGTTTGTGAAAGTGAATATCAACAGGATCAAACTACTGAAAATGCATCAGCGAAGAGGGCATCCGACGATCAAACAAGAATATTCCAAGATGATTTAGGTACCACCACAACAAATGGGACCTCTGAAAAAGTCCTATCAGAATATGTATTTGAGAAGCCCTCTAAGCTGCCAAAGAGAGCAGAGATAGGTACTTCAGAGGATGTTTATGATGAAAATGGGCAGTTCCAAGACTTTGCGAGGAAATCTGGAACACAAGACAATGATGTTGACAAAACCGTTGTTCAAGAGTGCACTGAATCAAAGTCTTCCAAAATTTCACCTCGTTCATCCCGTCCAGAGAAATCATCGGCAACACGCATTGCCAAAATTACTGTAAAGCTTACTTCACCGCTTAAAAACTATTCACCTCAAGACAAAAAAGCTAAGCCTACAGTGAATACTTCAAGTCCATCAAGAGTAATTCTGAGTTCCAGTCAGCAGTACCAGTCAGACTCTAGTCCTGAGAGGGACTCCCTGAAGGGACGCAAAGTCCCTACACGGAGTCATCCTGAAAAATCGGATGATACTGAACCTTCTAAGCACACTTGCGTATCTAACAGGATCCCAAATACATCTGCTACGCCAGATAAATCTACAAAAAAGAAATCAGATCGTTCTGTTCCATTACCGTCCCAAAGGCCAGAATATCCTAAATTGATATCCCAGCCAAGTAGGGAAAAACCAACAAGTAAAGTTCTCGAATCCAAGGCTGGTGACCAGATCCCTACCAGAGATCACAGTGCTCCACAGACGCCCAAGAGGGCATCAAGAAAAGCCAGCCTCTCTCCTCACTCAAGTCCTGAGAGAACATCTCCAAACAGAACAGTGCGCAAGACGTATGATTCATCCCCAGATTCCAGACAGTCACCCACACCGAGCCCTGAAAGAGTAACTGATAGAGAAATTCATCCAAACACAGTTGTGAAAAGTCCTAAGAGACTGCCTTCACCTAGCCCTGAAAGACACAGAAGTGCAGAGAAAAAGTCACCCGCAGTAAAACCTTCCACTAAAAGTTTCTCAGCCTTGCCAGACCATCACTCACCATCATCCAGTCCAGAAAAACGTTCCAGAATACCAGGTATAAGCATACGAGACAGTCCCAATCAATCGCCGGCAAGGTCCAGTGAACCAACAACAAAATATAATCAAAATATATGTAGGCCTGGCCAGTCTCCAGCGTATCCAGTCCAAAAAACAAGACCGAATTATTCCCCAGCCAAAACAAAGCAATCACCGGCAAGGCCAAGTGAACAAAATACAAGAATTAATGAGGCTTCCTCAAGAGTCGTTCAGTCTCGAGCACATTCAAGTCCAGTTCCATCTGGCTACAAATGTGAAACTTTGAAACCCAAGAAATCCGGATCAGACACTGCTCCAATCAAATCTGCATTTGTTACGACACTCAGCAAACCAAAAGACAGTACTCATTTATCCAGAACTCATAGGGAACCTAGTCACACTACAGATCGATATCCAAGACAGGGAAGTCCAAGTAAACAGTGCACAAGATTGTCTCCTTCAAAGAAAAGTTATCCTGCTGCAAAGGAGCCGAAACAAAATACGCCACTAGAAGTAGACGATGAAGTATCTACTGACCGTTCGTCAACTGTTTCAAGCCCCGAAACTGTTAAACCAGCAGGAGATGGCACTGCATTAGACGCAGCAGAATTTGTCAGCAAGGTCACCTTACGGACAATAACTCTAGTACCACATGAATGTTCAGAGATGTATATACCCCAGGTGGGATGTCACGGAGGCTTTCCACGGTCAGATGATGCTCAGGGTGACAAATCCTTTTCGCTTTCTACTCTAAAAGGTACTGCAGAAACTAAGACGGATGAAATTGCAGCAACCGTGACAGTTTCAGTTACCTCGGAAAGTAAGGCAGAAGAAGATATTCCAAAGATCCAACATCAAGAAGTTTACTACAATCAGAATTACAATGCGGAGGACATACGCGATGAAACACCACCAGACGAATTCCTAGTTGAAGATGGTTCTCCATATGAATCACCCGTTCAACCATATTCAACTTCGCGAAAATCTCAGAAGTTTCCTGAAGATGTTGGAAGTATTCAACATACAAGGATAGCTTCGAAAAGTAAAATGACAGAAAATACTTCAACTTGTAAGCATGACAGGACTACAACTGTTACCACCAACATCTCCCAGAAAACTTTCGCAATAAACCAGTCTCGCAGACAGAAACAAGAGCCTCATTCTCCAGGAAAGGAAAAAACAAGTACTCCAACAGTTCACTCAAAATATATACCGAGGATTGCAACTACAGCAGATGTAAAAACACGATCCAGTAGTGACAAGAATGTTACCAGAAAAGAGACTCCTTCTTCGGGCGGTGTTAAACCAAGACGCCCGACGTCAAAACCAGAAATGACAGATTCACGGGCCACCATAACAAGAAACATATCATCTGCAAGACAGCCGCAAGTAACGGCTGCCGAAACACCTAAAACTATCCGAACAACTAAAATACTAACACAGTCGGTGAAGCCAGCAGTAACTAAAGTACTTTACACCACAGCACAGAAAAGAAGTAAAGACATGTCAAAATCAACAGCCACTACTGCAGCCAGGAATCGAACTTTGGACAAGAATAAGAAAGTTGAAATAAGAAACATTAAACAAACAAAAGAGAAATTGGCGAATGGAATAGTGCAAAAGCCGCAAACGTCTTCTTCAGAAGATGAACTAGTGGTAAAAACAGTTATTGTTGATGAGAACGTCACCAGCCGGAAAATTCAAGCGGAAAATGAATTGATGTATATACCCCTGATGACATGTTACGGAGGCCCTCCAACGTCAGGTGATGCTCAGGCTGACAAATTCTTTTCGCTCTCTGATCTAAAAGGTACTGAAGCAACCGAGACGGATGAAACAACCCTAATAGATATGGGTGATGAACATGATCAAAGGTATGTAAAAGAACTAGATGAAATTAGGAGGACAGACGAAGAGCAGTATTCATCCAAAATAACTGAAGTGAGAACAGTAGAAGACAGACTTCTCTCTCCAAGCCAGGATATTTCTGGCGTCATCATTCAGCCTTTTAGATCATCCAGGGAATCCTCTCCTGAATATCCCAGAGGGACAGTTGATAATGTAAATAAGCCACGATATGCTGACAGAATAAGTGAACCTGAGGATGATGACGAGTTACCCAGGCAATACAAGCAAAAACATATATTTCGGAAGCCCACTATTCGCCCAGAGTCTGTGGATGAGGAATGTACAAATGCTGACGGTGAACCGAGGACCGAACGGCTTGTAGAGATTTCCCAACCAAAAGAATCCCCGAGTTATACTGTTCCTTGCGCAGAACAAGTTACAGATCTGTATGATAAATCAGAAACTGAACAAGCACCCAAATCTGTCAGCGTAGCAGACAGGATTTCCCACTTCTTAGAGACCACCAGAAATGTACTAAGTTCAGTTGTACCGAGTGAGCCAGGGAAAACAATTGAAAGTAGCCCAGCACCTCTTGATAGCCCTAGCACTGTTCGAAGGGCCAGAGCCATGTTCGAAACTATAGCTATTTCTCAAACCACCCCACATAAAGACTTTACACAGATAAAAGACGCAGAAGCACATCGCGATAGTCCCAAGGACTCCACGTTGCCAGGCGGCAGAAAACCAGAAAATCAAAGGCGACCTAGACATACATCCCCATTCACTGAAGAGCAGTTCCCAGACAGACATGACACTTTGAATACAACACCTGGCACGACGTATTCCGTAAAGAGGTCATTAATTAATGAATATCCTATTGATGAAGGAAAAGACAGTCCATGTTACAAGGAATCATATCCAGTCCGAATCAGTGAGGACGCAGAGAAACCGAGAACACCCTCAGCTGACACACGCATTCACCAAAAGTCGCCTTCTCCCGACCGCCTACGGTCGGGAAAGCCAGCATACACTCAGCCTCGTAGTAAATCTCCAATATCTACATTTCCTCACGATAAGAAATCTACCACTTCAGATTCCCCTGTTAGCAGAAATTACAATACGTATACAAAAGTTAAACCTTTAAAAGACAATACTCCTGGAACTAAACCAGTGGTGACTGAACCAGGAACTTCACATACTGTATATGGCATTAAAACTACTGACTCACCATTGGTAGATAAATCTCCACATAAGGATCAGCCAATCAAAGAGTTTTCCCAACGGGATTCTTCGGAGCATACAGAGTCTCCGCTAACAATGGACGATTCAGAGCTGACGTCTGGTGAGAGAATTGACTCCAAGTGGGAAGGCTCGTTCTACACAAGAGATGAATCTAAGCCCAAAGAAGCAGAGGCAAAGGGTATACACCCCAGCAAGAAATCATTGCGCGAAGATTTCCCTGAAGACACTCTTATTCGGACATTTACCAAGGACACAACAACACAGAGGGAGACATTGCGGCAGAAGGATATCGTAAACAGGCCCTCCGTGTTTGAGGCTAGACGTTTGGGAGATAAGGTGGCCCCATCTAAAGGACATGAAGAATTTAAACACACTTACGAAAGCAAAACATCCGGATATCCTGAGACACATCCAACCTCGGATGACATGCTAGAAAGCGATGATGTAAATTATTCTAAAGAAACATTAACAAAGGCATCTCCAACAAGAAAGAAGTCGTATCCTCAAGGGAAATCTCCTAGAGAGGGTTCTCCAAATAGAAAGCAGGACCCCTGTCCAAAACTGGAGTCTCCTAGAGTCAGCTCTCCTACAAAAAAGCATCCATCTCCCAAGGATGCATCACCAACAACAAAGGATTCATATCCAAAAGTGGAAACTCCTAGAGAGGGCTCTCCAACAAGAAAACACTTTTCGTCTAAGGGCACATCACCTACAGTTAGGGATTCATATCAAAAAGTGGAATCTCCTACAAGAAAACACCCATCTCCCAAGGATACATCACCTAAAAGAAAGGATTCGTATCCAAAAGCGGAATCTCCTAGAGACAGCTCTCCAGTAAGAAAGCACTCATTTCCCAAGGATACATCACCTATAAGAAAGGATTCATATCCCAAAGCGGAATCTCCTAGAGACAGCTCTCCAGCAAGAAAACACCCATCTTCCAAGGACACATCGCCTATAAGAAAGGATTCATATCCAAAAGCGGAATCCCCTAGAGACAGCTCTCCAGCAAGAAAGCACTCATCTCCCAAGGATACATCACCTATAAGAAAGGATTCATATCCAAAACCGGAATCTCCTAGAGACAGCTCTCCAGCAAGAAAGCACCAATCTCCCAAGGATACGTCACCTACAAGAAGGGATTCATATCCAAAAGCGGAACCTCCTAAAGACAGCGCTCCAGCAAGAAAGCACCCATCTCCCAAGAACACATCACCTAAAAGAAAAGATTCGTATCCAAAAGCGGAATCTCCTAGAGACAGCTCTCCAGCAAGAAAGCACCCATCTCCCAAGGATACGTCACCAACAAGAACGGATTCATATCCAAAAGCGGAATCTCCTAGGGACAGCTCTCCAGCAAGAAAGCATCCTTCTCCCAAGGATACATCACCTACCAGAAAGGATTCATATCCAAAAGCGGAATCTCCTAGAGACAGCTCTCCGGCAAGAAAGCACCCATCTCCCAAGGATACATCACCTACAAGAACGGATTCATATCCAAAAGCGGAATCTCCTAGGGACAGCTCTCCAGTAAGAAAGCACCCATCTCCCAAGGATGCATCGCCTATAAGAAAGGATTCATATTCCAGCAGAGTAACTTGTAACGTTAGTTCCGTCACAATACAACGTTCTTCTTCGAAAGACGAATCTCCAAGAAGAAAGGGGTCATCTCCTGTAGGCGAAACACCAAGAGAATTCTCTCCCACAAGAGAGTATACAGTTCCAACAGATACATCTCCAACAGGAGACGAGAGTCATCCAATTTTGAAAGACAAAATAACAGATAACAGATATTCCACTGGTAGTTCTCCCATTAGTCAGGATATAACTCCCAAAAGAATATCCCTGACTAAACCTGAAACCAAACCGGGCACTCCCAAGAAAGATTCCCAAAGCAATCAATACAGTCGCAAGCAAGAACCTAAACCTCTGGAGACAGGTACTCTTCGAAGCAGCGGACGCTTTGGGGTGAATTTACGTCGCACAGGATCAACTGTTGGTTCCACCATACAACGTCGTCTCAGTGGCGAGTCGTCCAAGACCGTAACAACCCTTAATAAGAAGGGAGATGAAACTCGCATTGAGGATATATTTGACCTCGAATTACTAGAGAGTATGGTAAGTTGATCTTATTATAAAATATTCTTTATGTGGTCTCTTGTGAGAAAAGTTCCATAAAAGTTCCAAAATATCTTCAGTAGCTACGCCATTGTTAGCTCCATGGAATTAATTTAGGTTGTTTGTAGGCATACTTGAAAATATGTTGAGGGCTTTAGAATGATCCCGTACTCAAAAATTTCAGGAAGCATTTACAGAAACGAGTCGGCCAGGATAGTGCGGTCGGTATAATGACTCGTTACGGGCTGCCCGATCTTGGGATTAGCCCTTATCCTGCTAACATGGAGAATATGGTGAACTCCTAATAATGTCAGGGGGCACGCGGTAGCGCAGTTGGTTGAGGCACTGCGGTACAAGTCGGAAGGTCGCGGGTTCAATTCCCGATGGTGTCATTGGAATTTTTCATTGACATAATCCTTCCGGCCGCACTATGGCCCTGGGGTTGTCTCAGCCTCTAACAGAAATGAGTACCAGGAATATTTCCTGGGGGTAAAGACGGCCGGTGCGTAGGGCTGACAACCTTACCACCTTCATGTCCCGATTGTCTTGAAATCTGGGAGCCTCAACCTCCTGGAACCCTCAGGGCCTGTCCAGG
>Ga0268261_10004093_pt1 | contig 10860 bp, 9 predicted proteins | sample TergutNc150P1_FD_190353 | JGI IMG/M metagenome (GOLD analysis project Ga0268261, IMG submission 190353) | Nasutitermes corniger P1 segment gut microbial community from laboratory colony in Florida, USA - Nc150 P1 (SPAdes) (version 2) | ecosystem: Host-associated > Arthropoda: Insects > Digestive...
AGTAATATATATATATATATATATATATATATATATATATATATATATATAGGCTATGTGTACTTTTTGCAAGGAATGTATATAATACAAGAGATTTTAGGTTCTCACAGTGGTGTTGCAAGTGTTTCAGGTCTTCTCGTTTGTGATGCCTGAGCATTGCATGAGTGGTTCTGATGTATCGATGGATTATAATGCCTCCATTTTCAGGGGTCTAGCAGTTACACTTCTTTGACCCTTAATGCTTTGAAACATCAGGAGCCACTCACTGTCACTTCCCAGAAGACTTGACTTCTTAATGTACCATAATTAAGAACAACAGGTCCAAACTTTGCATATGAAGATAACTTGTCCTTATATTATACATTTTCCATACAATAGATATTTAAAAGTATATTTATTACCAACTAGTTGCACTAGTTAACATATATAAAATTATTACTCCAACATGTTTCAGCTATGGATATTAGCCGTCTTCAGGACATATTATTGCACAAAGGAAGCCAATATATAATGCTGAAACTTGTCAGAGTAATAATCTTATATATGTTAACTTTCTAAGTACATATAATTTTGTACAATTCATCCTGGTTTCACTTCCAGGTGGGCTCAGAGTGGCCGTCACCAAATGGCAACCCCTGTGAAACATACGCATGTGAGGCAATAACTGGCACAGTGCAGAAGGTCCAGAAGACTCACGAGTGTAACGTGCAGTGTGAAATGGTATTCTGTCCAAACTGTATTTTTGTTGATGTGCCAATATGGTGGAATGTCATTTTAATGTTTCCTGTCATTTATCTTCCAGTTTTATTCATTATCTCATATTCATTTTCCCCCCTTTAAGATTTTTCTCATTTCAGTATTCAAACCCACTGCTTCACAAAGAAAACATAAATGGGGATACACCCTATATGTGAAATGTGACTTATATGTAGCTGGACTTTTTCCATTGTCACTCACTCACTCACTCACAATATTTTGAAAGCAGTCTGCGAGAACAAACATGTAGCTCAAATATAAAATCATTGTAACCCTAAAAATGAAGAACAAATATTTTAGGTATGTTATTGGTCTTTTATATTTGAGGTACATGTTTACTGTTGCTGACATGTGAGTCATGATGACTTGTTGGTTTTAATGAAGTCATTTATTGTTTGGATTAATGTTTTCACCTAAAGACAAGAACAAACTGCTTGTGAAATATCGTGAGTGAGTGTGTTCATTGACAATGGAGAAAGTCTAGCTACATATTAGTGATGTTTCACATGTTAAACCGTTGTCAGAAGATTATATGATAAACTCTAGATAGGATAATTACTTGTATATTGGTTCGCTGATTAACACATTTTCACCTGCATAATGTACATATGTAGCATCAATTAGCAGAATCATATGGAGTTACCAACATAGCTTGATATATGAGGAATTAGTTATAGCCCAATTTATGGTAATCTCTCGAGCAAATTCATGGACAGAAATAATAAAAACAAAGCAACAGTTCTGTAGCACACCATGTTGCCTTGTAAGTAGTAACTATGCTGCACCATGACTGTCACAACTGTGTACAGTCTGTTACAGAAGTTAGTTTAGTGTCATTTAGTTTAGTTTAGTTAATTTAGTTTTTATCCATCTCAGTCAAACATCTGACTTTAAGCATGTCAAATTCAGTCAGTCACAGTTGACAATCCAATAACACTGCTATATACACCCATATCAGGATTATATGAATGTGTTTACATGCTCAATGAATTAGCTAATGTGCAAAAATTTATCTTTCATTCTTAGGGTTACTAAACCACAAATATTTGATCCCTTAATGAAGTGTGTACTGTGTCTTGAAAAAGTGGTTCCTTACCAGTTGTTTAATATGATTGGTAATTTGTTATATAATATAATTCCCATATGCACTACACTTTTTTAAATACTTCTGCTTTGCGAACCTGAGTGTGGAGATCCAACTTTTTACATCTATTTTAATTTTGAATTTATACATTCTATTGCACATTATGACCTGCTGATGTATCCTTTTGGTGAAGATTTCTTCAAGCACCTAAAGCATGTATGTAATTAATTGTAATGTTTACACTATTATCTGAAATTACACTAAATTTATGCCTTTTAATGGTAAGAAATGTTAAATTTGGCGGTTCAGTGGGTGTGAATTGGACAGGAATGTAAATAGTTTCCTACTCCAGAAATTATTTAGAAATGTAAATGTTTTGTATTATGTATTAATTCTGTGAGTTTTATATGCCAGATTTTAAATATGAGCATGTGACAGCAACATAAAAGTTTGGGTAACCTATGTGAAAGAATTTAAAACAAACTGCTAGAGATTAATTTTATTTGTTTAAACAACAAGAATAGTTACTGCATTTTTAAGACATGATGCATAATCACTTTAATTTTTCACATGCCATGTATTTCATAATTTTATCTTTTTTTGTTCAAATAATACATATTTCATAAACCATGCACTAAAATTTCAATATCAGCCTGGTTGTTTAAAGGTTAAAGGTGCAGTTTTGATCAAATGTATTTAGATGCAGAAACACCTTTGAATTTGTGGATCTGCAAGGAGATATTTTGAAACTTTGGTAGTTTTTGTCTTTTACCTGGTTTATATGAAGGTTCAGTTATTATGAGGCCAGGGAAGGGTTGCAGAATATGAGTGATGAATTAAGTTCTACTTCAGGTGAAAAGTCTTTTCATATCTATATATACTTTTAGGGCTTTGAGTACGTGAAACCTTCAGCAAACAAATGCTGTGGTCATTGTCATCAATTTGCGTGTGTGGTCAATGGTGAAGTGAAGGAGGTGAACTCCAACTGGACATCTGCTGACCTGTGTACAACCAATTTCTGCTTGCTTCGTAATGGATCTGTAAGTTGACATTGTGCATGTTTTTGTGTTCACATGTAACATGTGTGTTTACTAACATATTTACATATAAAACAGCTTTGCATGTAATATGGATGTCTTCCACAACTTTAAATTTTCAGGAAAATAATTTTAGATAACATCTGCCACTTTATGTGGGATTTCAAGCAGTTTCTTACTTTTCATATGATGAATTAGGATAAACGTCTGCTCTAATATTCAGATATGGATGTTACTTTATTTAACAGTAGTGTGGGAATTGTATTGTCATTTGTGTAATATACAGACTAGTTGAAATAACACAATGTTGGCAGTTTCCACAGCATGTTTTAGGCATGTCTACAGAATTATGAAAAGTGACTTTTAGCTTCATCATGTCTGTCCCTCCATCCGGTCCATCTGTCCACGTGGAACAACTCACCTCCCACTGGCTGGATTTTCATGAAATTTGACATATGAGTATTTTTCAAAATGTGTTGGGGAAATTCAAGTTTTATTAAAATCTGATAAGAATAACAAGTACTTTGCATGAGTACCTGTGTACATTTATAATAATACCACACTGACTTTTTCACAGAATGATAAATGTTTCAGACAGAATATGTAGAGGAAACAAAAATACACATTTATGTTCAATGACTTTTTTTCAAAAATCGTGTCATTGATGAGATAATGTGGAAAAATATTGTGCAGCCAAACAGGCCACAGATGAAAATATATTACAGCTTGGAAACGTGCAAGAATACAGACACGCTTATAATATTTCATATGTATTACTTTTCTACAGCAACAGTGATTATGTGAATGCACCTCAATGTTACATTAAATGTATATTACCTGTCCTTTTTAAGCATGTGACTTTTCACTTAGTGTTTCCCAACATTTTGAAGAAATATAGTTCCTTAATTTTCGAGAACTGAGGGGATGAAGAAGAATAATTCAGAGTAAAGAGAGAGTTAGCTCTGTATTAATGACCACCTGTCCCATTTCTGAGCCAGATCAATCCAGTCCATGCCCTCCCATTCCACTTCCTGAAGGTCCATTTTAATATGCTCCCATCCACGCCTAGGTCTTCCAAGTGATCTCTTTCCCTCAGGCTTCCCCACTAAAACCCTGTATACACCTCTTCCCTCCCCCCATACATGCTACATGCCCAACCCTTGTCATTCTTGTTGATTTGGTTACCCAAATAATATTTGGTGAGTAGTACATATCATTCAGCTCCTAAATATGTTGTTTTCCCCACTCCCCTGTTATCTCATCCCTCCTAGGCTCAAATATTCTCCTCAGCACCCTATTTTCAAACATCCCTAGTCTACAAGTTTCACACCCATACAAAACAACTGGCAAAATTATATATCTATATATCTTAATCACTTTCATGATATGTCTCCTAATATGCATCATATGCCTTAATCAACACTGGACTGTGCCAAATGACTATTATTGGGAAGAATCACCAGAAATATCACTGAATCTCCCCTCTTGCAGCACGTGTCACAAAGGTTTTCCTCTGACAAAGAGACCAATCTTCTTCTTCCCAAAAATTTTTCTTTGTCTGCTGAAGCTTCTATAAGCTTCCCTCTTTACTTGCACTTTTATTGGCTCCTCTGCTTCCAGTCTAAACAAATAAATTCTTGGCTGCTTACTTGCTTATCTATTGAGTGGCTGCAGAATACATAGTTCTCCCTCTATATTACACTCCGGGTACTTAGGGGTGGGGAGGGGCAACCTCTCACTATACTACCAGAATAACATAGCCCTGAACCACATATCAAAGGAGTTACCTTGGGCTTTGAACCCCAGGGTGTACTGTTACAGCACATTTATCCTAGTGGAAACTGTTTTGATCATAGTCTCCATATTGCTTTCTTTATTTTTGTGAATTAAGCACACCTTTATTTATGTATATTAAAAATTTTTATTATGGGAGGATCTAATCTCAATAAGCTAAATGATACAGGGCTTTAAAGAATAGTTTCAGGTTGAAATCTCAACTTTTTAGCTCTGGAAAACACAAATTATAATGTGCACATCCATAGGGCATGAAACAATATTGGAAAGAATTTTAAAAATTCAGTCGGAAAGAATAAAAGTCAAAGCAAGAAGTCTGAATTCCAGTGGTTTTATTGTTGTGCTTTTGTTCTTTGCAACAATACTAACCGCACACTTTTCTTTCTCTGCATGTTTTTTTGTAATAATTACTGTCAGTTTTGTTCATAAGATGTGAGGATGTATCAGTGGTGGCTATGATAATCTTTCTATAAAACATTTATTAATATTAATATTATTATATACTGATGACAGAGATGTTTGGTGTCTTCTCTAATATGATTCTTTATCTGTTTGGCTGCAGCAGTGGGTTTTTCCAAAACATTAGCAAATGGCTACAGGCAACACATGCTGGAAGACAAACATCTTAAAGTTGCTGATGTTAACTTTGGATTGTTTCACCATTCAGTCAGTTTTTAAACATTTGCTCCTTTGATGTACCATCCAGATGCAGTAGAATTTCTTTATGTTTTCTTTGAGTGTAGTATGTGCACAATTTCTCATTCTTGCTTAGTAAGTAATTCTTCATTTCTTTTGACTGTTTAAAGCACTGTTGTTAACATATATACATGACCCAGTTTAATATTGATAGACTGCATTTTGCTCAGTGTGTTTATTGGTTTTGTATGATTCGAAGAATAAACAACAGCAACACTTGTTTGCTTGTAATGTAATGTAGATACACTGTGTTTTGAATGACACAAGAATTCAGTTTTTAAATGATACTTGGGAGTTTTTTAATACCTTGCCATTGTGCCACGTAGAAATGCGTGATTGCTATCCCATGCGTTGTTGACGGGTCACGCATTTCTACATTTTCTTACACGACGTCCTGCACATCCATTTGTCAGCTGGTCTGGCTCACTTTTCGCTTCAAGGTTATCGACAGCTTAACGCAGAATGCTAGGGTCTCAAGTTACAAATAAACAGATCAGTCATTACCCCCTATTTTTAGAACCATAAGCCTGCAACAAAGGGACCACACATTCAGATACTCTCTCCATTTTCCTTCAATTGCAATCATGGCTTTGCATAAGAATTTTCTGCAAAAGGACGATATTTTGTGTGAGTTATATGTGGATACACGTTCTGATGTCTCTGATAATAGTGACAATGAAAGTTTGGACAGAGACAGTGACGTCTCCACAATTAGTTCACATAAACAATTGCGATTTTCTGTCGTAGTTGTTACTAGTGACAGGAAAACAAGTACAATAGAGGAAGAAAGTGGTGAACCGGAGAACTCCGATGATAAAACAAGTGATGTGTGGTATAAAACTGATAAAGAAACCAAGCAATGAGCCTTTCCTTGGAACCACAAATTTAAATATAGTAATTGATAACCCTGAGTCTGTTGTTGAAGTTGTGAGTTCAATCATTGGTGATGATCTTATGCTGTTACGTACTGAACAGTCTAACCTTTACCATAGTCAAAATGCCGAAAAATGGAAAGTCTTGCCTATAACACTGAAGTGGTCCACTATCACACCTGTAGAAATGATAAAGTTTTTGGGACTAGTAATTTTGATGGGACAAGTCAGAAAGGAAAATGTAAGAGACTACTGGTCCACTGACCCTACAATTTCCACACACATTTTTCCTCGCACTTTGAGTAGGAGCCGTTTTGAATCCATTTGGCAGGCTTGGCATTTTAGTGACAACAGGCAGCAAACACAGGATTCAGGGTGGCTATTCAAAATTTGGCCCATGTATGAATATTTTGTACAGAAATTTGCATTAGTATACAGCCCAAAACAAGAACTGTCACTTGTTGAAGCCGTGATCCCATGGCGGGGTCGCCTGAAATTTAGGACATACAATCCAGGGAAAATAACAGAATATGGAGTGCTGGTTCTGAGGAAAACTGTAAAATGGTCAAAAAAGTGGTACTGTATCTGCTAAACTGTGCTCTCTTCAACGCATCTTTTGTGTGCAGGACACTAAATACAAACAAAAAAGTAAAGTACAAGAACTTCCTGCACGAGGTAGGAAGGTCCTGGATATCAGAAGTCCAGAATTGAAGTGAGACCAATTCTGATGACCTTCAGTTGCCAGAGAAGCAAACAACACCAAGGGGGCCTAAACAGGACCCGCCAGGCAGACTGTCCGGTGATTTCAGAATACACAAACTGGAAAAAATTGTTGCTGGTGGGGAGGAAAAAAAGAAGTATCCTGCAAGACAGTGTAATGTGTGTGCTGCACGTAAAAAGCGAAGTGAAACCAGATGCATTTGCAAATTCTGCGTTGTTCCGCTTCACAAAGGGTCTTGTTTTGAGAAATACCATTCAGTGACGAACTACTAGACTATCTACATGCAGTTTCTGCAGTCTGGAGCTCAGAAGCATAATCTACAGTGTCAAACCATAAATAAGAATATGTTATGGAGTTAAACATTCAAAGTGTTTAAAATATCTGGGAACTGGGGGTATTTAATTAAAAGACCATTCAGTCAGCAAGGTGTTAACGTGTTCGAGTCATCCTCTACATTACTGTCTCCTTCACATTGCTTCCGTAACACTAGAACTCATATATCTTGTATGCTGAACCCATACACAATTCTTTGTGTGTTTTTCTGGTTGGTGTGGTAATGTACATTTCTAATACCATGCCCTTCTTACAGCATGTGGTGCAGTCATTGACAGAGACATGTCCTGCGCCTCCACCTGAACTGGAAACAGATTATGTGTTCAGTGAAGAATCAGTTCCACTCCAGTGCTGCAAGGAAATAGTTGCAGTTGCTTGCAGAGTTGGTGACAACATTTACAAGGTCACAAACATTCCATATTTCTGCATGCATATTTTCTTAAAAAGTGCCTCCCACCTTCTTTTCACTTGAGGGCAGAAATAAACATTTTTCAAAACATGTTGTATTTACAATACTACATAATGGGCAAAGACCACGAACCCAGAAATGTTGTAAAATAGCCTTATACTTAAAAAAAAAAAACTTAACAGTTAAATTCCATGTATAACTAACATAAACAATGAGGCAGTAGAGATGCAACTCTCTGAGCTGTTTGTCTGTTTTACATCCTTTGCCTAAACATTTCTGTTTGTGTGGTGAAGGATCATCGGAGCAGATATATATATGGTTTTGTGTTTCTAGGAAGGTGAGAGCTGGCTTTCACCTGATGGCAATCCCTGCAAGAATTGGAGTTGTGTACAAGGTCCAGACAGAGCTGTAAGGAAGGAAGAAAATACACAAGTCTGCAATACTGAATGTGCTGTGGTAAGAATTACATGTCTCTTTAAGCAATATCACCCCACCCCCATCGCATGTACAGGCATTAAATCTCACATGAAAAGAGATGAGTATCATTACAATGAAACCTTACACAGTGGTTTGCCCTGTTTGTATTAAACATCATTCATGTACTTGACTTGGAATCAGTTTGTTTGATTCCAAACATTTATATAATTTATATAATTTTACATAATGTATTACTATATATATGAGAGAGAGAGAGAGAGAATACAAAGATTACAGTCATCTGATACATGATTCTATGTAGACTGGTGCCAGTCACATAATGTTTTCTGCTTTGAAAGTTGTAGTAAGCAGGTTTCTCCAGAATGTTGGTACCTCTTTGCCAGGCTACATGGCATTATATTCCAGAAGACCATAATGTAATAATCATTTCTGTGAGAACCTCAAATCTGATTCAGTAAGGACTGCTCAGGACACACTAAGAAATTGTTATGGATGGCAGATGAAGAATTTAAAGATAGCAAAGATGCCTCCTATGTTGGCAAAAGGAGGATTACAAATATTATTGTATTGTCCAGAAATGTAAAGTGAAAAAAGAATTTTTATGTAGTAAATAGTTGAGTATGAATGAGAATACAGCCCATAACGAAGAATTAAAAGGTAAATTTGTCCCTATACATGCCATGAAAGCGGTATAACTCCACCCATTCTTGACCTTAACATTACACAGAGATGAGTGTTCGGCTTTCAGCTCCACAGCCCAGATACCCCCAGTCGCTTTACCCCCAAGGAAACAGCACCCAGTACCCACTGAACAGATGGCTGGATGGGCCCCAGAGCTGGCCTGGACATTTTAAAGAACAGTTAAATCTTTTCTCCTGCCGGGATTCAAACCCTGGGCTGTCCAGCCTGTAGCCTAGTCGCTACATTGACTATGCTATCCAAGCTGTAGGGAGGTATTAAACTGAACAAATGTAATTGAAATAAAAATATTGGAAAATACTTATTTAAAATTGGATACAAATTGAAAAATTATACAGTAAGACCTAGCCCTTTTTGGATGCTGAAAAGAATAGAATTAGAAACCAAGAACATTGTAGAGAGAGTTGTAATGATAGAGTAATGAAAATAATGTAAGAGTGCAAGTAGTAAAATGAGACAGTGAACCATTGTAAACAAATATGAATTTAAGGAATCATTGTTCTGAAGGAAAATGTTTTGCATGGGTATGGGTTCATATAAAGAACGAAGCATAACTCAAAGAAATCAATACAGTAGTGTACATTCTGCTAGCAGGAAAGCTTGGTTAATGCCTTTATTTTTCACAGTTATGTGATTTGAAAGGACAGGGATATAACAACTGTTGTTTACAGGGCTGGCAGTACATACCACCACGTTCTGGTTCTGGTTACTGCTGTGGGCGGTGTGAACAGGTTGCCTGTGTTCTTGATGGCAAACTGTACAAACCTGGAACAGAATGGTCATCAGACAGTGGGTGTCTCACCCACAGGTGCAGCAGTAATTTCACTGTAAGTATGTATGCATATGCATCTGTCTGAATGTCCCAACATAGCATTTTGCTTCAAAACAGCTGATGCATGGATGTTATTATTTGCATTTAGTCATCCCTGAAGATGTTAAATTGTGTTCATCTTTGTATATTCTGTGGGATGGGCAGAAAGCACATATTCATCTCACTTCAGCCCTAGAAGTGAAAGTGGGAAAATCAGGCTTTTGTTTAAGCATGTTTTAGGAAGACTTATGAAGTTAAGCGAATTTCTCACAGCAGTGTGGCTGAAGATACAGGTCTTCTGGGATGTGCCTTTGTCCTTGGGTGATCAATTTCCAATGTTTTGAACATGAAGGCACTACGGTCCTTCAGACTATTCGGACCTGCTCACCCAGTGACACAGTGTCACTTCTCAGAGACTTGAATCTTTAGGGTTATCATATTTTGCAGCTTTACATTAACAATTCTTCTAGAATACCCTGTGAAATTTGAAATTCTTGTAGCAGTAACTGTGAGGAATACTTTTTTTATGTGACATGATGTAGCCTGGTTGAAATTTTCTGACCTTTTGGAGGAGTGTGTCTTCCTCTTCAGGACAGAAACATACAGTAAAGGTGGAGGCTGTTGATTCTCAGAAACATTGCTAAGTTTCTACAAGACTACATAGTATCATATCCTAGAAGACAGTATTCTTGAGAACTTTGGTAGAACTTTGTACATCTTCACCATCAAATTTTTCAAAGCTTCAGCCTTTGTTTTCATAAAAATTCTCTAACCTCAATCCCTCCTCCTCTTCTGCGTATTCACCCAAAAGATCTGACTGTGATTCTTGTTAACATCCTGCAAATTCTCCTCAGCAAATTATCATGTTTTATTGCACTTCAGTTTTCTCTTATGTGATCTGGTTCCAAGTGTTTCAGGGACAGCAATTACCCCTCTAATATTTTGTCTGTCTTTGTATAATCTTCTTCTTCCAGGTGCTGAACTTCGTAGTTGAAAGTTTTAGCCTTCTCAACGACCTCTTTCCACTTCCCACGATCCTGGATGCAGGCTATCCAGTTTTTGATCTTCATTTGGCAGATGTCCTGTTTGATGTTGTCCTCCCATCTGTACTTGGGTCTTCCTTGTGATCTTTTACTTAGAGGTTTCCAATTAAATATCTTCTTAACTGTTCTGGTATCTGGCATCCTTTGTATGTGACCAAACCAACTTA
>Ga0268261_10004094_pt1 | contig 10859 bp, 6 predicted proteins | sample TergutNc150P1_FD_190353 | JGI IMG/M metagenome (GOLD analysis project Ga0268261, IMG submission 190353) | Nasutitermes corniger P1 segment gut microbial community from laboratory colony in Florida, USA - Nc150 P1 (SPAdes) (version 2) | ecosystem: Host-associated > Arthropoda: Insects > Digestive...
TACATGGGATGCACTAGGTAATAGTGTGGGTAATACTTCAAGTACTGTAACAAGTGATGGTTCTTGGTTAATCAATACAGCATCTGTTACAGCAGACAATAACAACCCACGTCCTTCAACAAGACAAACTATGTCTCAAGCAGTAAGTATTGGAAGTGCAGGTAATGTGGCACAAGCTGATTTACAAGTAACTAAAACTGGTCTCGCAAGTGCAGTACCAGGTAATCTAGCTTCTTGGACGATTAAAGTATCGAACTTAGGACCAGCAAACTCACAAGGTCCGATTGTAATTACAGATACAATACCTAGTCAAATTGATATTTCTACTGTAGTAGCTGATTCTAGATGTTCTTTAAATACATCAACTAGAGTATTAAGTTGTACCTTATCTACAATCGCTAGTGATACTTCTACTAGTATCGCCTTACTAGGTAGAGTCCTAGCAGATCAAACAGGTAGTATGTCTAATACTGCGACTATTTCAACTACAACAACAAATGATCCAATATCTTCTAATAACACTTCTACAGTAACAACCAACTTAACACCAACAACAGATTTATCTATTAGAAAAACATCGGATCGTACAGCTTTACCTTCACAAGAAGGGTTACCAATTACTTATACATTAAGTGTTACAAACAATGGTCCTTCATTAGCAACCAATGCGGTTGTAACTGATACACTTCCAGATGGTTTAGCTTTCGCTGATAGTAGTCCTTATGTCGCACCTTCTGGAACGAATTGTACGATTAGTGGTCAAAGTATTACTTGTACGATTTCTAGTATGAGTGTTGGTAGTGGGGCTGTAATTACTTTAAATGTGGTATCTACAAGAGATTTAACACCACCAGATGGAACTGCTGATTCAGATATTGCTTCATTCAATGTTGACAATACTGCTACAGTAAGTCCAGGTAGTGGTCAAACTGATAATAATCAAAGTAATAATTCTTCAACAAGAACTTTAACTGGATTACCGGTTGCGGATTTATCATTAGGTAAGTGTGGGGATGAAACACCTACCGCAGGTAATTTGGATTGTTCGACTTCACAACCAACAATTACTGCAGGAACATCTACTTACTTAACCTTCCATATCATCAACAATAAAGTAGATGATACAACCGTTGGTGATTATCCAATCTTGACTGATCAATTACCAAAAGGAATGACTTTAGACACATCTAGTCCAGCCACTATTACTACTTTAGTAGGAACTGGTTTAGCTGGATCTAATCAAAATGCTACACAATATAGCTTAGTAGGTGGAACATGTTCTACTTTAGTTAACTTCAACTTTGTCAATGACATTGATTCAGGAACACCTTTATCTAATGATGCGATTGTATGTCAAATTGCACAAAACATGATTCAAGGTGATGAAGTATATATTAGAGTACCAGTCTTAATTGATCCTAGTATCGCAAATGGTAGTATTATCACTAATACCGCTATGATTCAAAATGGTAGTCCTAATGCGATTCCAGGAATATTAAATCAAGGTTCTGAAATTGATCCAAGTCCAGATGACAATACCGATTCAATTAGTTTTGAAATACAAAGTGAATCTGTATTAGTGGCAGGGTTGACTATTGATAATGTCGCTAGTCCTTCATTGGATTGTGATGGAACTACAATACCAGGAAGTGAAGATAACACAGGACCTGGTACAAGAAGAAGAATCAATGTGTCAATTACTAATAATGGTCCTTCTGATGCAACAGGTTTAGGTGGTCAAATCACAAGAGAGTTAATTGCTCAATCTGATTTAACCCAAACCCAAATTACTGTCACCAATGCCAAAGGTGAAGAGGTATACAACCAAACCGTCAATATGACTAAATCTGGTCCTTGGGGATTTGATTGGTGTACGGATAGTGGTAGCTTAATTTCATGTAACTTACCATCTGAAAATCCAGATGGCACACCATCAGCATTCAATTCATTACCTCCTGGTTATACCGCAACCTTCTCTTATACCATTACCCTAGCATCTTCAGTAGTAGCCAATGCTTCTTATACAGATACATTAACGGTATGGGCAGATAATGTCTTAACTAAACCAACAGCAAGTGCAGACATCGTTGTAGGAGATGCGGTAATTAAGATGTGTTTAACTAAGAGCGCAAACTTAACCATTCCTAATCCTGGAGAAGGTAGAGCACATCCAGCTTATATGATCAATGCACAATTCTCATATACAATACAGATTTCTTCACCTAAAGGATCTAACTCAGCAGATGCCTTCAGTGTTCAAATCACAGATGCTTTACCAAAAGGATTGATTCCAATTAGTGCAACGAGTGCACCTGGAGGAGCATGTGAGATTAATCCAGTACCACCAATTATTAGGGTGGGTCAAAAGGTTAATGGGACTCCTAATCCTTATGTGGTAACATGTAACTTAGGAACGATTTCTGGTAATAACTTCGCAGGAGAAAGTATGGGTGGAACGGTAAATATCTTTGGACAAGTTGCAGATAATGCGATTCCATTGAATACTAATAACCCAGAAACAAGTGCACATTATCAATGGGCAGAGCAAGTGTTAAATACCGCAAATGCTTCTTATAGTAATGTACCAACACAAGCAGATGTGGCACAATTAGATATCTTACAGACAAATCAAGCACAAGCTCGTGTTGATATAGTAGCACCTTATACTCAACCAACACCTCCATCTCCACCAGGTGGTAATGGAAACAATAACAACAATAACAATAATAATAACCACAACAATAACAACAACGGTGATAATGTGGTTCATCATCCAGGTGGTATTCCTAATACAGGAAATCAACACCTAATTAATATGATGGTATTTTTATTATTAATTACAAGTTTATATTGGTTGAAAAGAAGATATCGATAGTAAAAAAGACAGCAAATAAGCTGTCTTTTTACTTTGATTTGTTTAGAAAAAAATCTTCTATTAGTATAAATAGAAGATTAAGTTAGTTCCTGATAAATAAGCAAGAGCAATCAATAACGCATAATGTACTGGGTATACAGAGTAGAAGAAGTATTTCATAGATTTACCTCTTTCACCATTGTATGTATACAATAAGCATAATGCGATGATATTACCTAGACCCATTGCGATATAGTAGAAGAATTCTAAGTTAATACCATTAAATGTACCATTAAGTACTTGTGGAATAATTTCAAATGTATGGGTAAAGAATAAGATTGATAATAATGATGGAATAAAGATTCTTAGTTTTTCATTTTGGATGATATGGAATAAGAAAATCATTAATACACCGATAAATGTAAATTGGACAAATAGTGAAGCTACTAAGAATACTGGTAATGATAAGTACAATAAGACATTACCTTTTTTCATCTCATACCATTTAATAAATAATAAACCTAGTAACATTGTAAATAAAATATTGTATTGTAAGAATACCGCAGATCCTAAAGCTAAGGCAAATGGTACTTGGGCAATCAATGCAAAGATGAATAATCTTGAGATGTATTTCTTAAAGTTAGATGTATGTTTATAACCTTCAGTTACAAAGTAAGCTAGTATTGGGAAGGTAATACCACCAGCGATATGCATGATGACTTCAGCTTGTAAAGGTAGGTAATCTCTAAATACCATCGCTGTGTGTTGCATGATCATTGCGACAATCGCAATCATTTTTAATGTGTAAGCATTTAATTCAAATTTTTTCATAAGTTAATTCCTCTTTCGTTTTGTTCTTGTCTATATTATGCCAAATATAAAAAAAGACTGCTTTTATTAATTATTAATAAACATTACAATTTAGTAATAAAAATATTTATTAAAAGTTTATATAATAATTAAAGTTTATCTTGGTATATAAGAAGCTATCGTTTGTATAAAGAGTATAAAAGCAGTCATTTTACTTAGATTTAATATATAGTACACAAATAATACAAAATTTTACTTTTTTTTGTTAATTGTGTTAAATTCTTTTTGAAATTTTGTTATAATTAAAGACAATATAGAATGTTAGGAGTAGATCTATGGAATATGTAATTGAAATGCTTAATATTACAAAAGAATTTCCTGGTATAAAAGCGGTAGATGATGTAACGCTACAGCTAAAAAAACAAGAGGTCCATGCTTTATTAGGAGAGAATGGTGCTGGTAAATCAACATTAATGTCTATTTTATTTGGTTTGTATCAACCGGATGAAGGAGTAATTAAAGTTCATGGTAAAGAAGTTAAAATAACTAATCCTAATATCGCTAATGATTTGGGAATTGGAATGGTTCATCAACATTTTAAGTTGGTGGATAATTTTACGGTTACTCAAAATATTATTTTAGGTGCTGAACCGATGAAAGGTTTAAAAGTTGATATTGATGCAGCTGCTAAGAAGGTAGCTGAATTATCTAAACAATATCACTTAAATGTAGATCCTTATGCGAAAATAGAAGATATCTCAGTTGGTATGCAACAACGTGTTGAGATATTAAAGATGCTTTATCGTGATAATGAAATTCTTATCTTTGATGAGCCTACTGCGGTATTAACACCACAAGAGATTGATGAGTTAATGAATATTATTCGTTTACTTGTTGATGAAGGTAAATCAATCATTATCATTACCCATAAATTAAAAGAGATTAAGATGGTTGCTGATAGATGTACAGTCTTAAGAAGAGGAAAGTGTATCGGTACGGTAGATGTTCATGATACAGATACTAAGACGATGGCTGCGATGATGGTTGGTCGTGATGTCTCATTTAAAGTAGATAAAACTGATGCGAAACCAGGTGAGGTTGTTCTAGATGTCCAACATTTAAATGTGGTTAATGATTCTAAGATGCCTGTCGTTAAGGATGTTTCTTTTAAAGTTAGAGCTGGTGAAATATACGGTCTAGCTGGTATTGAAGGAAATGGTCAAACTGACTTAGTTTATGCTTTAACAGGTTTAATGCCGATACAAAGTGGTAAGATTTTCTTAAATGGTAAAGATATTACTGGGTTATCGATTAAACAAAGAAACCAATCTGGTATGGGACATATTCCTGAAGATAGACATAAACATGGTTTAGTTCTAGATTTTACAGTGGAACAAAACATGGTCTTACATACGTATAACCATGAACCTTATGCAAAGAATGGTTTAATTGTACAAGATGAAATTACTAAGTTATCAGATGAGTTAATTGAAGAGTTTGATATTAGATCATCTAAAGGTTCTAAAACAGTTACTAGACAAATGTCTGGTGGTAACCAACAGAAGGTTATCGTTGCTAGAGAGATATTCTTAAGTCCAGAATTATTATTAGTTGTTCAACCAACACGTGGTTTAGATGTTGGTGCGATTGAATACATTCATAAACGTATTATTGCGGAGCGTGATAAAGGTAAAGCAATCTTATTAGTATCATTAGAATTAGATGAAATTATGAATTTAAGTGATACGATTGCGGTTATGTATGAAGGTGAAATTGTTGGGGTTGTAGATCCTAAAGAAGTAAGTGAAAATGAACTTGGTCTAATGATGGCTGGGGCAAGTAAGAAGGAGGCGTTAAGTAATGAATAGAAAATTATTAACAGCCTTAATTGCGGTATTCCTAGGCTTTATCGTTGGATTAATCATCGCCTTTATCTTTGGTTTCTCTTCACCAGGGTCTGGTACTTATACACCAGATCAAGTCATTGTTCCAATGTTTAGATCATTCACTGGAATTGACTTAAGTGGAAACATGCCGTTTACTCCTCGTTTAATCGGAGAGTTTATCGTAGCATCTATTCCATTAATCTTAACTGGTCTTTCAGTAGCCTTTGCCTTTAAAACAGGTTTATTCAACATCGGTGCTGAAGGTCAATTAATGGTAGGTGGTATCGCTGCAGCATTAGGTGGTATCTACTTAGATTTACCTCCAGTTATCCATCCTATCGTGGTCTTAATACTTGCAGCTGCTGCAGGCTTTGTATGGGGATTCATACCTGGTCTATTAAAAGCTAAATTCAATGTTCATGAGGTAGTTACATGTATCATGCTTAACTACATTGCCATGTTCTTAAACAATATGATCTTTAGAGCATTACCAGGCTTTGCTAATGAAAGAACACCAAGTATTAGAGCAACGGCTTCATTAGCTAGTGATTTCCTAGCAAGAATTACTGGTGGTTCTCGATTAAACTGGTCATTCTTAATCGTCATTGTCGCTTGTTTATTCTTCTGGTTTGTTATTGAGAAAACAACTTTCGGTTATAACTTAAAAGCGATTGGTTTCAATAAAGAAGCAGCTAGATATTCAGGTATGAAAGTAAATAAGGGAATCATGTTGTCGATGGGTATCTCTGGTGCTTTTGCAGCATTAGGAGGAGCTACCTTAGTACTAGGATTATTCGGTGCTGGTAGAATCTTAAACTTCTTCGAAAACTATGGATTCAATGGTATTGCGGTATCATTAGTAGGATTAAACTCAGCAGTAGGTGTTATCTTATCAGGTATGTTATTTGGTATGTTACAAGTATCTCAACCTTTAATTCAAGGTAACGGAGTACCTAGAGAGATCGCATCAATTATCTCTGCCTTAATTATCTTCTTTATTGCGATACCTACTTTATATGATAAATATTTAGATAAATGGCTTTCTAAACGTAAAGCTAAAAAAGATGATGACTCTAACAACAAAGAAGTTGTTATTGATAAAACAGGATTACTACCTAATGATGAAGGAGGACAAGCATAATGAGTTTAGATTTCTTTATTATTAATATTGCTTTAACCTTCATGTATGCGACACCTATTGTTATTACCGCATTAGGTGGCCTATACTCAGAACGAAGTGGTGTTGTAAACATTGGATTAGAAGGTATAATGTTAGTAGGTGCTTTCGTAGCTGCTACATTAAACTTCTTCTTAGGACAAGGCCACATGTTTGGTTCAACGATGGGAGTAACCGTTATTCCTTGGTTATCGATATTGATAGCTGGTCTAGTTGGAATGGCATACTCAATGTTACATGCGGTAGCTTCTATTCGCTTTAAAGCCGATCAAGTTATCTCAGGTACTGCTATTAACTTACTAGCTACAGGAGTTACTGTCTTCTTAGCCCAAGTAATCTTTGGCCAACAAAGAACATCTGCCTTCTCACAAGGTATGGGTACGATTAGAATACCAGGCATTACGAATATACCGGTAATTGGTTTATTATTCTCTAGAACTAACCAACCATTTATATTAGCTATTATCTTAGTTGTCCTAACAGCCTTCATTATGAAGAAAACTCGTTTTGGATTAAGATTAAGAGCATGTGGTGAGTTTCCACAAGCGGCAGCTTCTATGGGTATCAACGTACAAAAGATGCGTTATATCGGTGTAGCAATTTCTGGATTATTAGCTGGTATTGGTGGTGGTGTCTTAGTATTAACTGTAGATACTCAGTTTACCGCTATGACCATCAACGGTATGGGATTCATTGCCCTAGCAACTTTAATCTTTGGTAAATGGAACGCATGGGGTGTCTTAGGTGCAGGATTATTCTTTGGACTAGCAAATGTCTTTGCGAGATCAAGTGGTCAATTTGAAGCCTTAAGAGCTATGCCACAAGAATTATTCTTCATGTTGCCATACGTAGTAACAATCATTGCCTTAGTAATTACATCAGGTAAATCAAGCGGGCCTAAAGCCGCCGGTGAAATTTACGATGAAGGTAAACGATAAAAACAAAAGAGTCTTCGGACTCTTTTTTTAATGGCTGATTGTATTTTTCTATAAGTTATTCTCATTTTAGTGAAATGCTAAACATTATAAAATTATTATGTTATAATTTAGTCAATCATAATTTAGTAAATCATGATTGACTAAATTTACAATGGAGTTGATTATTTTGTTTATAGGTAGAAAAGAAGAACTTAAATTCTTAAATAAGTGTATTAATAGTGATCGTTTTGAAATGATTCCTATCTATGGTAGAAGACGTGTTGGTAAAACAGAACTAGTAGTTGAATTCACTAAAAAATACAAAACCATATTTTTTACAGCAGAACAATCGAGTGAAATCAATAATTTGAATAATCTTAATAAAGAAATTAATCAATTGAGTATTAATGATTATATGAATGTAAACTTTGATAATTTTACTGATGCCTTAGAATATATCGCACTTATCGCTGAAAATCTAGAAGAACCATTAGTATTTGTTATTGATGAATATCCTTATCTTGCTAAGTCAGTTGAAGGTATTTCTTCTACATTACAAAGAATCATTGATCATAGGTATCTTAAATGTCATAATTTACTTCTTATTCTAACAGGTTCTTCTATGTCTTTTATGGAACATCAAGTTCTTGGTTACCAAAGTCCTCTTTATGGTAGGAGAACAGGGCAGATTAAATTGTTACCAATGGATTATTGGCAATCTAAACAATTCTTACCAGACTTTGATATCTATGAATTTATGACTATATATGGTCTAACTGGAGGAATACCTCTTTATTTAAAATATATTGATAAGACAATCGATTTAAAAGAGAATATACTAGAGAATATATTAAATAAGAATGCTTATTTGTATGATGAACCAGAAAAACTTTTGATGATGTCATTAAGGGTCTTAAACAATTACAATGATATATTGGGTGCCTTAACCAATGGTTATAAGACTTTAAACGAGCTAAGTAATAAAACCAAATTAGGGAACAGTATAATAATTAATTGTATCGATAATTTAAGTGAGATGGGTATTATCACAAAGTCTGAACCAATCAGTAGTATTGGGAAAAGGAAGCCAACCTATGAAGTGACTGATGGTTTATTTAGTTTTATCTATCGTTACCAAAGTCAGTTTTCAACACAGATAGAAACCAATAAAATATCACTCATTTATGAAAATATCGATAATGATCTTCCTAAGTATACATCGAGTATTTTTGAAAAATTTTGTAAAGAATATTTAATCAAACAAAATGGTATAGATAACCCATTTATCATCACTGAAATTGGATCTTGGTGGGGTAAAAATCCAACTATCCATAACAAAGATGCTAGTGAAGAAGAAGTAGATATTGTAGGACTTGGATTTGAAAAAGAGAATATCATAATAGGTGAGTGTAAATGGCGAAATAAAATTACTGATATTGATGTAGGAGAAAAATTAATCGAAAGAGCTGCATTCTTCCCTTACAATAACAAACATCTTTACATATTTTCAAAAAGTGATTTTAGTGAAAAGCTTAAAGAATATGCCAAAGTAAATAATATTAAGTTGGTATTATACAAAGATATGATTAAGTAAAGAATAAAAACAAAAGAGTCTACGGGCTCTTTTTATATCTATATAATTTTTACTTTACTTTATGTTTGTAAAGATATTTTGTATAATAAAGTTATCTTATTGGGAGGGATATTATGGAATTTGATTGGCAGGTATTATTAATTGTAGTACCCTTTGTTTTTCTTGCGGGATTTATTGATTCAATCGCTGGTGGAGGGGGAGTTATCTCTATTACAGGTTTTCTATTATCAGGACTACCTGTACATAGTGTCTTAGGTGTAAACAAGGTACAAGCTAGTGTCGGTACTGCGGTATCAACCTTTAACTATATAAAGGGTGGTCACTTTGATTGGAAGTTCATACCTTTTTCATTAGTCTTTTGTATAATTGGTGCTTACTTTGGGGCTACTTTAGTAACCATCCTAGATCCAGAGATTATGAAAAGACTCTTACTTATTATCATACCTATCATTGCTTTAATTATGATGTTTAATAAAAAGATTACCTCTTTAGTTAAACCACAAACATTAACTACTAAACAAATCTATATCGTCTCATCAATTATCGGATTAACCATCGGATTCTACGATGCCTTTATCGGTCCTGGTACAGGAACCTTCTTAATCATTGCCTTTACTATGTGTGGTGTCCAAATGTTAGATGCGGGTGGTAATGCTAAGATTATCAACTTAACATCAAACATCATATCTGCGATTATCTTCTTGTTACATGGTCATGTGATTTGGTGGATTGCGATACCTTGTATTATCGCTAATATCATAGCGAACCAACTAGGTTCTAAACTAGCTATTAAAAATGGTGAAAAAATTATACGACCTACATTACTAATTGTAATGGCATTACTAATAATAAAATTTATCTTTGATTTTCTAGGATAAGAAAGGAGGGTTATTTTGAGAAGAATATTAATCGTTGCATTATGGGCTCTTTTTCAAATAGCCCTTCTTATTTATTTATTTATATCTGTCGATTTTACCTATCTAACCTATCTAGCCCAGATTATCTCTGGTATTATCTTATCTTTATATGTCTTATCAGATCGTACCAAACTAACGACCTCTAAACTATCTTGGATCACAATTATCCTAGCGTTACCTGGGGTAGGAGCAGTTCTATATTTCTTGTTTGGTTTTGGTAAGATGACCTCTTATAAAAAAAGAGTCTTAGAATCATCTAAGATTACTTATAATTTAGAAAAATCAGAATTAGTAGATTCTAAAAACTTAGATGATCGTCAAAAGAAATTAGTTAGATACTTAGATAATATGCATTATCGTACTTCCTTTCTACAAAAAGCGAGTGATTTTAGAACTTATACGAATGGTAGAGTATTCTTTGATGATGTGATAGAAGATATAAGAAAAGCTAAACGGTATATCCATTTAGAATTCTATATTATAAAAGATGGTATTTTACTAACAGAGATTATTAAAGAATTAATCATTAAAGCTAACCAAGGCTTAGAAGTAAGAATTATTACTGATGGTTTAGGTGGTAGATTTATCTCTACTTATTCAGAATCGTTACTTAAAGCCAATAACATACAGCTAGTATATTTTAATAAGCCTAAACTTAATGCCTTTTATAAAACAACTAACTTTAGAGACCATCGTAAGATTGT
>Ga0268261_10004095_pt1 | contig 10859 bp, 10 predicted proteins | sample TergutNc150P1_FD_190353 | JGI IMG/M metagenome (GOLD analysis project Ga0268261, IMG submission 190353) | Nasutitermes corniger P1 segment gut microbial community from laboratory colony in Florida, USA - Nc150 P1 (SPAdes) (version 2) | ecosystem: Host-associated > Arthropoda: Insects >...
GGAATGGGGAAAGAAATTGCCTTGGATTTGAACTGATGCATGTATGAGCAGAATTAACCCTTATCCTGCTAACGTGGAGAATATGGCGAGCTCCTAATAATGCTAGCAAATGGCAGATGAGATTTAATTCGGCGTTTAAAGGGTTAAACTTTAGGAACTGTGCGTCCTATATATAGGACGGGCGTACTGCTACCCTCCAGATGTTCCATTTTATATATTTTTTTTTTTTCAACAAATATAAGTACTGAGTATTTTAAACATGCTGCACACTCTCCATTTTTCTCTTCAAAATGCCATTTATTTCATAATGCTACCTTTTATGGTTCATCTATTATTCACATTTTACATACAGAGTGTGCTAAAATTTAAATGTAAAACTCCAGTGCCAAAAGGTTAACAATTCTTACAAGTTGTGCTTCCTGCATTGAGTGAATGTTTTATTCAGGTTTCTTCCCTGTAGTGATTAGTTTCAAATATGTGCCCCATATTGCACCAAATGATCATATTGTAGCTGATAAGCCTGTGGGTTTAACAAATAACAGCATTTATTGACATTACATTGAGAACAATTGAAACAGGCAGTAATGAAAACAGAACACTCACAAGAATTTCAGCCATCCCTCACAAGAGCTAACCCTGCACTAGTACATTCGGTACACCGGGCTTATAGCCCAGTCTACAGTTTGCTTAATCCTGTTGTCTGCTGATGCTCACAGCACTGACACCGGTCTCGAACACAGTACTTCACAGATTCACTTCACCCGCTCAACAGTATGCATTTCCTCGGCTAACTCCCCTTCACTCTGCAGAGTGACAAGACTTTCCATTTTTTGCGGTTCCCGGGCCTTATACAGTGTTTGCTTCACTTCTTGAACCTTTGTCACTGTTTTAGTTAGTCCTTGGTATACCCCTTTTGAGTCTTTTATCTCTTTCTCATACAAGAAGATTCTGACATACCGGCCACCTTGACATCAGGGGCTTCGCTGGGTGGCACACCACTAGGCTAGTTGCCCTTATGAATTTTACACACACACACACACACACACACACACACATACGCGCGCACTAATTTTACATCTCCCCCACCCCCTCCACTCCTACTTTTCCCCAAAATTACTAGAAATAAAGGCTTATGAGTTTTAAAGCAGCATCACCATATATTGGCCTTGAAGATTAAGTTGTGGATAGAGTGAAGCACATGTTTTCTCTGAGATACAAACATCATGGTTGTTTGAGGGTTTCAGCAGAAATCTGAAACCAAGTAAAGTGCAAGGGCCCCTGGAGGGAAGGTTAAACATTATATGAGATATTAGGCTTTCCTAGTGGTGAAGATTTAGATTGTGGTTTTGAGGATTATGACACTGTATAGTTTGGTTCTGGTTACTAGCATTGTGAGGGAACTTGTTGTCTTCAAGGTTCTGTAAAGACAGATCAACCAGATTCCCCTGAATGCTGCCATCTACCAGCCAATATGGTGTCAGCAGCTTACAGTCTAAAGGCATAAACATATTTTTTTTATTTTTATTTTCATAATAGGCTTCCCCCAGAATGACTCCAAAGACAACCCCACTGCAGTCTCCTGGAGCAGAAGTACCTCCATCTTTATCTCAGAATCCAGCTGAATCCAGAGAAGAGAAGAATGAAATTGAGATTGAGAAGACTGAAGATGTTTCTGTTGCAAAACCCCATGACCAGCCTGAGCACGTTTATAACAGTGTTGAACAGACAGGTGTAGAAATAAGACCATCTTCAGAAGAGATTTGTTTGATGGCAGTGGAATCAGAACCCGTAGTTGAGGAGAAGCAAGTCCATGAGGAAGTAAATGAGAAGGAAATTCTACACTTTGACCTTGATGTGGTTCAGGAGAAGATCCAAGAGAAGCTTGAAACAGCCAAACATTCAGAACACAGTGGTCCTGAAGTTGATATGACAGGTAGTTATCCATTTTCTGTCATCATCCTGCAGCTTGTAAGTGTCGATCGCTTTTGCTGTTATCTGGTTTTTAGGGTATGTGAACAGGTACTCTTTGTGTTTAATAATTGAGGTTTTCATAGTGGTGAAGATGCATGTTGTGGTCTTCTGGAGTATGACAGCTGGTTCAAGTTTTGAGGTTGGTGCCAGGATTTTGGAGCTCTCATCATCAGTGTAGAGAGAGGCATTATGTTCCCCCAAAGTATTGGTATTCATCCTTCTACAGCATGATGTGATAACCCAGAAGATTGCCAAATTGACATTGCAGTTTCATCAGAAATGCCCTGTTCACTTGTTAATGTACTTGAAATACACAGATATTAAAAATATTAATCAGGATTTCTTTTATAATAAGTTAAGCTTGTATTCTTGTTAAAAGGCATGAACAAGCACCCGTGTTAGTCTTATTTATTTGTATATCAATGTTTTTATACATGTGGAAATGCATTGATGTGTTTTTAATATGAAGCATGTTATGCAAATACATAACCTGCATAGTGTTGTAAGTTACATATCTAAACATTTAATTTACATAACTAGCTGTTTTGAATATTTAAAATACAATTATAATGTATATTTTCAAGCTTTCATTGTGGGAATTGTACAGATTGGTGGGGTTTTGAGACTGTGTAATGCCATAATCCAGAAGACTAAAATCTGTACAGTTAAAATATAGTACAATACATCTTCCTAACTTAACACTTTGCCATTGGGCCACGTATAAAGACGTGTTTGCTATCCCATGCAAAGTTGACAAGTCACATATTTCAATGTTTTCTTACACAACATCCTGCATATGCATTTGTCAGGTGATCTGGCTCACTTATTGCTTCAAGGTTATTGAAAGCTTGATGCAGGATGTTTGGGTCTCAAGTTACAAACAAATATACTGGTCCTGACCCACTATTTTTAGAACCATTATACTGCAACAAAGAGACCAGAGATTCAGATACCTTCTCTGTTTTCTTGCCCAACTTCCTTCAGTTACAGCGTGGCTTAGTGTAGGAGTTCTGAAAGAGGATGATATTTTGTGCATGTATCTGTGGATACACATTCTGATTTCTCTGGTAACAGTGACAATGAAATTTTTGACAATGACAGTGACAGTGACATTGACATCCCCACATCTAGTTTACGTAAACATCTGGGACCTTCTGCCGTAGTTTTTAATAGTGACTGTAAAAAACAAGCACAGAAGAGGAAGAAAATAGTGAACCAGAGAGCTCTGATGATAAGACAAGTGACTTGTGGTGTAAAAATTATATAAAACCAAGCAATGAGCTTTTCCTTTGGAACCACAAGTTCAAATATAGTAATTGATAACTGTGAGTCTGTTGTTGAAGTAATTATTTCAATCATTGGTGACAATCTTATACAGTTACTTACTCAGCAGTCTAACCTTTACCATTGTCAGAAATGCACAAAAATGGAAAGGCTCACCAAAAACTCCGATGTTGTCCAATACCACACTTGAAGAAATGAGAAAGATTTTGGGACTAATAATTTTGATGGGACAAGTCAGAATGGAAAATATAAGAGACTACTGCCCACTGACCCCACAATTTCCACACCCATTTTTCCTCACACTATGAGTAGGAACTGTTTTGAATCCATTTAGCAGGCCTGGCATTTTAGTGACAACAGCCAGCATACACAGGATTCAGGGCGGCTATTCCAAATTTGACCCGCGTGTGAATATTTTGTACAGAAGTTTAGGTCAGTGTACAGCCCAAAACAAGAACTGTCACTTGAAGAAGCCGTGATCTCATGGCGAGGTTGCCTGAAATTTAGGACATACAATCCAGAGAATATAACAAAATGTGGAGAGCTGGTGAGAATGGTGTGTGAGGCAGTAACAGGTTATATCCACAACATGGAGATATACTCAGCTGAGGGAAAGAAGTTGGAGGACAATGTGTTATCACTTTTAGACAGAAACTTAGGCCAAATTCATAACATCTGTCAAGACATTTTTGTAACAGTGTGAGAGGTGCTCAAACATTACTAGACAGAAACATGAGAGTCTGTGGCACAATGAGGGCTAACAGGGTCATTCCATGTGACCTAGAAGGGGAAGGCAGCCTCTTGAAAAAGAGCAGTCAGTGTTTCGGAGGAATGGTGACTTAATGATGCAAGTGTGGAAGGACAAGACTTGTGCAAATGATAATTATGATCCAAGACGCATCAATTGTAAACACAGGGAGGAAAGACAGAAAAACAGACATGGAATAAAGAAGCCTTACGCTGTAGTCCAGTACAATAAATTCATGAAGGGAGTAGACAGGGCAGACCAGTACCTCAGTTATTACTCAGTTCTAAGGAAAACTGTAAAATGGTCAATAACGGTGGTACTGTATCTGCTAAACTGTGCACTCTTCAATGCATCTTTTGTGTACAGGACACTAAATTCAAACTAAAAAGTAAAGTACAAGAACTTCCTGCATGAGGTGGGAAGGTCACGGATATCAGAAGTCCAGAATCGAAGTGAATCAAGTTCTGATGACCTTCAATTGCCAGAGAAGCAAACAACACCAAGGGGACCTAAACAGGACCTGCCAGGCAGACTCTCTGGGGATTTCGGAATACACAAACTGGAAAAAATTGTTGCTGGTGGGGAGGGAAAAAAGAAGTATCCTGCAAGACAGTGTAAAGTGTGTGCTGCACATAAGAAGTGAAGTGAAATTAGATACATCTGTAAATTCTACGTTGTTCTGCTTCACATAGGGTCTTGTTTTGAGAAATATTCAGTGAAGAACAACTAGACTATCTATAGGCAGTTTCTGCCTTCTTGGGCTCAGGAGCATGATCTATGATGTCAAACCGTAAGTGTTACAGGGTTGAACATTTAAAGCATTTCAAACACCCAGGAACTGGGGGGGTGTTTAATTAAAGGGGCTTCCAATTGGAAAAGTGTTAAATTTCAGGTTTCAGAAGTCTAATGATTAGCTCATATGCTGTACACATGTACTGCCTTCTTTCATAGTGTTTGCCATATACAGGTAACCTGAATGATGGTAAATTCATACATATTGATAGGCTGTAATAGTTGTTTGGAGTTATCTCATGCTTGAACCATACCACAGAAATTAACCAGTTCTATTTTTATAGATTCCATTACAAAAATTATGTATACATGCATACCCAAACTTGAGCTTGGGGACCATTTCTTTTTTGACACTCCACAGCTTCATATTTTACATATTTGTGTGTGTCCTTCATATGTGCAAGTTGTCCCGTCTGACTTTAAGCAGAAAATGTACCACATCATGGTACAGAGGACCGTTACATAATTTTTTATTATTGCAGCATCAATGACTGCAAAAATTCGTATCACTACAGAAGAAGAAGCCAAGGCTGCACTGGCAGAACGTCGACGGCTAGCTCGGGAACAGGCAGAGAGGGAAGCTGAACTGGAGAAACTGAGATTGGTAAGAACTTGTTCACTTCTGTTGTTGCAGAATTTGAGTTGAACAGTTTAGTTAGTTAGCAGAATTTATGCACTTTAAGTATATAAGAAAAATGTCTAATGGTGCACATATTCTTTCACTTTTATCACAAATAATTTGTTTTAATTTCAACATTTGAAAATTGTTTCACAACTATTTCATCTCTTTCTACAACAGAAGAATTCTCATATTCTCATCTAAATCCATTTAGTGGCATTTCTTTTTCATACAGACATTTTTTTTGCGCATGACAGCACTGTAAATGTTGGAATGTAATTTGAAACTGATGAACCACAGTGTGTAGTACACACACATTGTATTTAAGTGTTGAATGGAGTTATGTGAGACTGATTACTGTTAGTTTTGATTTGTGTACAGGCAGGTCTCCTTTTATGCAATTTCACTTTAACATGACTTGAAAATTTACACCACTTTTCAAATTGATGCTATAATTTTTGGTGTAACACAGTTTGGCATAAATGATCTGTGGCCACACTTACGTTCTGTGGGATGCTAGCAGAAAGTGATGTTACTGTCATGCTATCTGTCACATGTATGGATCACTGACAGTGATATAGGCACGTGGCTCATTTAGTTTCCTCTTCAACGCCATCGGCTTTTCTTACCAACATGCATGAGAAATATATATCGACATCACATAGTGCAATCCAATTGAAAAATTGGAGACAAACAATTGGAATGGAAGAGATATTAGACATAATAAGCTGACTTGAATAAGGTGAACAAATTATTGACATATGCCATTATGTAAGACTCACTCATAGTAGTGTACAAACTATTTATGATAATGCAGGTAGAATTAAAGGAAGTACTAAGTCAGGATCTAGAGTGTTTGTCTAGCAAGACTACCACAGTCATGGAGCATATCTGTCCAAGGTGCACTACCACACTTCCCTCCATCCCAAACACTTGCAACAACCCTATTGGCTGATACCATTTTACTGAGACTTTGCACTGTCCACACTCATCCCTCTATAACTCCGTATTGGGGCCACAGGTTTTCTTTTAAATTCTTGAACCCTGAGGATGGGACTGATAGGTTGTCCCGAAATGTCAGTTAGATACTACCACCACTCCCTGCTAAATAACACAGAAGAGCACAGTTCTCTTCTCAGCCAAAGCCCTGTTGGAATGAACTGTACCACAAAGTATGGAATTGAGTCTCTGCATTTTTATTGTATTAGAAATAAATAAATATATATTGTATAGAAATGTATATACAGTAGATACATACTGTATAGGTCCATATATCTACTCGTGGTATAGTCATACACTACTGTACTGCCTGGGTAGGAGTGGGGAGGCTCGCCGCCTATCCTGACACAGGCACTGTCGTAAACCCTACGGGTCAAAGGATATGGTAGTGCATTGTTGCCACCAGCCAAGCAAACCTGGTGAGAATCAAACTGGGGAACGTAGGTAGGGTAGTGCAATCACAACAACAGATCGTAGTTTTAAAGATATAATCTATATGAGGTGACTAGAAAAGAGTATATACAACACTAACAAATTGGAACTGATAAGACAGCTGTCACACCTCTGTATAGTCTTGCGGTAAGGGGACTGGATTTAGAAAAGTAATTTAGTCGTATAAGTAAAACTCATGGACCTGGCAGATGTCTCAGCCTGACTTACCTCCGAACAGAGCAAGACCAATGAAGAGTACGTTCATTGTAATGCTGCCTGCTGGCGTAACTTCGTGGAGTGCTGCCGTCAGACTTACATTGTGCCAAATAACAAAGAATGTCACTAAAGCCTGAGTCATGATGTAGCCTATACTGATGGTCTTAGGCTGGAATGATGGTTCAGGCTGGAATGAATTTTGAGTAATTTCCCCAAGAATATATACAGGAGAAGAATGCTGAGACATGCATTTTTCGAGTGTATAAACCAAAATAACATTGGTTGTAGCGCCGCAGCGGAACAACCTTGGAGGTGTGACAGACCGTCAGACATTTACTGATTCAACATGTTACCACATGATCTCAAATATGTGTAGGCTAAAAACTTAACACATAAATGATACATGTTTATCCACGTTCATTACATAGGATGAGGTCAGTCCCCTAAGCCCAGGAAATACGCTGTTTTAAATGGGAATTTTGTGTTCGGTTTGTGCGATTTCTATTTGTGCAACATTTTTTAGAAACATGACCCTGGCAGAAAATGAAACCTGCCTGTGCAGTAAGCAGTTATTCTCATTGGAGAGATAATATAAATTTGTAATCTGTTAATAATTCTCTTACTGTAGCAAATCATTTAATTTTAGTAACAGTAAAATATTGAATAAATTGTGAACTGTGTTAAAATGTTGCAAAGAATAAAACATACCACTGTCGAATAATACTGTCCCATGCTGCATAGTATTATATATCAGCTAGTGTGTAATAGTGGGTAACCATTTTTCTCAGCAGTTTGACAAGGCTAATGACTGAGACAGTTGTGTTGGCATGAAACACTTTATTTTTTTGGATTTCAAACTTTGTCTTTTATCTGATAATAATAAATTATATACATTCACAGTGAAACACAGCAATGTATTTTTTGCCTTACTAGTATCGGCCATTACAGCCATCGTCTGGCCAGTATTGGCCTGATGATGGCTGTAATGGCCGATACCAGTAACAAGTAAGGCAAAAAATACATTGCTGTGTTTTACTGTGAATGTATATAATTTATTTTATTATTATTGTATTTTAAAACACACCAGGATGTCCTCTACCAAAATTTGTCTTTTATCCATCGCTTGCCTGGCCTGGACTGTGTTTATATAATGATGTAGTGGCCCTGTAACCTGACATACTGCTTGTTGTGTTGCAGGAGGAAGAACAAAGGTTAGAAAGAGAACGTCTGCACTGGGAAGAAGAGGAACAGCATAGATTTGAAGAGGAGCAGCTGCGACTAGTGGAAGAAGCTCGCCGAGCAGAAGAGGAGCGATTACTTCAGGCTATTCAGGTAATTATGTCACTTCATTGTTTGTTTCAGGTATTTTTGGAAGCTGTGTGTTGGGTATGTTCATTTTTGACTGTGTTTTAATGAACATGATGTATGCAATGAATATAGCTTTTTTAAACTTCAGTGTTTCTGCATTAACAGTATGTTATTTAGGTCCTGTTCAGGAATGCATTGCTGGTAAGAAATGTCACTTTGATGAGCTAGTTCTTATGACTGTGATACACTTGCACAACTCTGCATTCCTGTTGCCATGTGCCCACCATGCACAACCCACAGGCCACATGAGGTCCCTCATAATTTTTTGTGCAGCTTTTGATGGTTTTCCTTTTCACTTGATTGTAATGTGTTAGTTCCTTTGTATACTTGTGTTGCACTACATGAAGTGTTCACATTTTGTTTGGGACAGTATAATTGATACTGTCTGATGCCCTGCTCCATATGGGACCATTATCATTCACAAACTCTGTGAGAGCAGTTGCTTCTTTTGGCCTTAATGAGACAAAAAAAACTTTATAGATGGATTCCTTTTATTATTGTCACTTTTTTAAGTCTCTTGGTTTCTCTTTATTGTATTTGTAATTGAAAGTTTTTAACATACCACCTGCTGTACTGATGATATTTTGATTTATAGAAAATGAGGATCTAGGACCTTTAAATTTTTAGAGTATTATTTCAGGCATATTATAGCATGATACAGGTTTTGACCACCTCCACAAGGCTTCTCCATTGTTTCAAAAATATTTCAAGGGGTTTTTGTAATGGGTGGGAGGTCATCAGCTCCACAGTCTAACTCTTGTGGGAGTTAGGCTGTGGAGCTGGCAAATATAGGTGTTCCTCTTCGTTTGGGAACTTACTCAAAACCTCTCTGGCATGGGTGATCCTATCAGCAGCTAAGCTGCCACAAGCATGAGTTTGAAGAAAAAAATAACCACAGTAAAGAAATGTGTGATTGTAGTTTAGTAAAATGGCTGTTACTGGGTTGACATTTCCTGATATTTTGAAAAAGTTGTGCCATTGTAACTTCAGAATACAATAATGTAGTGACACCACATCAGAAGACAGTAACACAGTCACACAGCATTCACACCACAGACGGTGTGAATCCTAATGTGGCTTGTTATGTCAGTTGTGCAATTTTCATTTATGGTGTTAAATAAGTGAATGTGTGCTGTGACATTACATGTTTATCTTTTTTATGCTGGCTGCTGCTCAAAACTTCAGCATAGAAACTGTCAGAATTTGACACAGTTTTCATGTTCATTGTTCTAGTGACGGTGTGTGTCACGTAAAATTTTAGTTTTTGTGCTAAATATTGCAAATGCAATTAAACCCAGAAGAAAAAAGAAAAGATGGAAAAAGAGCATTCTGTGGAATTTGAACTGAGAAATTTTGTTCTCTTCAACATGAATTTAGCACTGTATGCATAATATGTAAAGAGAGTGTAAATGTATGGCAAGAATATGGTCTGAAATATTTTTCAGCTATGTAAGCAAAAGTTGTATGGAGAACTGTAACAACAGAAAGTTGCTTCTTCAGTTGTCACTAGAAATTCACACAACATTTTTAAAACATGTATTAATGTGAGTCACAGACCATTGAAGTGTGTAACAGAATACTGCATGCAACATTTTGTAACCCTGTTGAATTATCATGCAAAGAAGCTGAACATACATTACAACATGTTTAACCTTTTGGCACCGGAGTTTTACATTTAAATTTTAGCACACTCTGTATGTAAAATGTGAATAATACAGGAACCAAAAAGGTAGCATTATGAAATAAACAGCATTTTGAAGACAAAAATGGAGAGTGTGCAGCATGTTTAAAATTCTCAGTACTTATATTTGTTGAAAAATTATATAAAATGCAACATCTGGAGGGTAGCGGTACGCCCGTCCCATATATAGGACGCACAGTTCTTAAAGGTTAACTTATAAACCTTCAGTGCAAAAGGAAACTGAAACAGAATGTAACTGAGATTTGCTGAATCTGTGTAAGTGCCTTTCTGAGATCAGATGTCCTAGTCTGCAGCAATTAGTGCACTTTCTTAGTGATAAAATTGAGGAGGCAGGGAAATGGAACTGGCTTACAGACAAACCCAGTTAACTAAATCAAACTTCTGCACACAACACACATTACACTTGATATTAAACATTATTAAATGCACTTGTTATGCAATCCAACTCATGCACTATTCACACTTTAAAACACACTCACTTCAACATTTAAAAAAAATAAAATGTTAAAAATGAGTTTGTAAGTATAAAACCCCTACATGTTTCAGTCTTTTTTCATGACCATCTTCAGGGGGTTCACCGCTGTGCTTTGTGCCGTTACTGTTCCTCACGCTGATTTGCGTTCGTTGAGTTCGTATTATTACGCAGTATGTGGCCGCATGTGTATGTCGTCTGTGCGTGTTTGGTGTTCTTGTCTGTTGGTGATCTGCTTGTGAGTTCACAAGCAGAT
>Ga0268261_10004096_pt1 | contig 10857 bp, 6 predicted proteins | sample TergutNc150P1_FD_190353 | JGI IMG/M metagenome (GOLD analysis project Ga0268261, IMG submission 190353) | Nasutitermes corniger P1 segment gut microbial community from laboratory colony in Florida, USA - Nc150 P1 (SPAdes) (version 2) | ecosystem: Host-associated > Arthropoda: Insects > Digestive...
TAACTATCATATATATATATATATATATACACCATAATTAAGAACTAATATATAGCAATCCTGTACAAGGATATTTGTACAGTGAGGATGAGGTTGTTCACTGTAGACAATGCAACCTTAACATGGTTCTTCACACTACACTTCCTAATACCATTTGCAATTGTAGCAATACCAAACAGGATCAAACAACCCATTAGGACCCAGTAAAAACACCGACAAAATTCCATTCCATCTATACTTTTTGTTAAAAGACATCCTAGGATTCACAGTCTTAATCATATCACATATGCTTTGTCATGAATGTGAAAGGTTAGAGTAACCATGCATGCCTGTGGGCTAAAATGGCTTTGAAATGTAATTATTCTCTTACAGGGGACGAACACCAGAATGGTACAATAAGAGTTATGGACACATCTGTGCACTCTACCTCACTCGAATTCGTGGCTCATTCAGACACAACACTGAGGGACCAGAGAGCAAAGTCTGAGTGTTAACATGCATTTTCAAGTATGAGATATTCAGTGGCTGGACATACCACTCATCTTGGAATATATTTTCATTCCATTAAAATGGACTGGGTATAAACTAGTGCTGCACAGAATGCAGTGGAGTTCTGTTTTTTTGAATGATGTCTGCTGGTATACTTGTGACTAGTCAATAATTTTATAGGTGCGAATCTACAACAGAAATATGAACTCAGGAATGGTATATAAGTTTGTGAATTAATGTGGATGAAGCAGTGTGTACAGGAATGTATATTGATTTATTGAACAGTAATTTCATACTAGAATGCTAATATTACAAGAGCAAGATCAAAATGGATTTTATGAACATCCAAGGTTCCTGATTCTAGAGTTGTGTAATCTTTGGAGAAAGTTTAATGTGTTCATATCAGAGTTAGTCCCTTTTGTATATATGTAGTCATGGCATGAATACAGGCTGCCTAACCCTTTCACTGCTGAAGAAACCTGCAACATTTAATAGTCAGAACTAAACTCTGTCATGTTGTACTTCACCTTTGCGAATATAAATGTGCATAAATTTTCTCAGAATTTGAATTTAATTCTCACAATATTAATCTAATTTTTCATCTTTTGCTATTGCATTCTGTGAGAGCAAGATACTGATATTATAGCAGTCTGTGGAGGGAAGTTTGAAACAAAGGCTGTAACTTTGGGACATTTATTTTCAGTGAACTTATAGCTTGTAAGTTGTATTAGTATCAGTGAAAACAGGAACATAAAAAGTTGTCTGACTTCACAGACCCCTAGTAATAGTTCCATTTGTAATTCTTTAACATCCATGTGATAAAGAAATTTTGTCAAATTTTTTCGAAGGTTTTAAATTGATGCACTCTCTGCAGAAATGTGGTGTTTCAGGTCAAGCACCATTGGTATGATTAATCCAAGAAATAGCATTAGCTGTTGCTAATGGGCCCATTAGGGCATGTTCCTCTGTTTCTCAGCCCCACCTGACAACAGACGCAGATCCCACTTCCAACATTTGGGGGTTTTAGTGTGAAACAGTGGATATTGTCAAAGAATTCAGTCCTGACTATGACCATATACCATCTCAGAGTCCTTTAAAATTGGACGATTTTTTGAGTTACTGTTTCTGTGTGGTACCAAGTATAAAAACGTGTTATGACAGTTAATTGAAAGACATTTTAAAATTGTATATTCCATCTGTAATTAAGTATATATGTTACTTGTAATGAGTTCAAAGTGGTTGTTCAATAAATAAGGTGTAAGAATGAGGACTACATTCATGTTGATGTCAGAGTTCATTAGCAGCCATGTGTGAACATGGTAATGAATCTTTGAGTACCATAGAATGTGGGTAATTTAACCAGCTGAACGCTATTCACTTCTCAAGAAGGGCTTTGCTGTATGTAGTTAGTTAATCACAAACACATTTGATGGGACAGTTCTATTGACAGTGTGCAGCATGTTTTTACTTGTTATAGAACTGTTTTGTACCAAACAGTGGTAGAGTTACATGCCATGTACAAATGGCAGCATTTATATTAATCAAATTACATGGCTCGTTACATTGTTTAACTGAAAATACATTGTGGTGCAACTTAATGTTGAAGTAATGAATGCAGTACTAAATTAATGTTGGATTTGTCGTCCATATTGCTTGTGTAGCACAGTTACAATATGTGAAGTTAGACTGTGTTGTACTTACATGGCCATCTCTTCATTCCATGCTCATCTTGTTTGACAATATTGTAGCATGGCTGCAAGAATGAATGTAATTTTAATAAACTATGTTTGTAATTCAGATTTTTCATGTTGGTCTATTTATAGTGTTTGTACAAATGTAATACCAATATATCACTTTGGAAGTAATTATTTTTCATAATACGGATGTTAATTGTGTATCACAAATTGTACACAGAACACCAACTGTTACATGAAAGTTGCTTGAGACATATTTTAGTCTGTTGTTGAAAATGTTATGACACTTGTAAGAATTATGGTAACATAAGTTGGAATTTACGAATTCCTTCCCACAATGTACTGCTTTTATATTTACAGATTAATTTGGTAGACTGTTGTTACAGTTTCCTTGCTGTTTTATGTCTAATTAATAATTGTTTGCAATGTAAGAAAAGACATACACACTATAATCCATTATATGCCAACCAGTCAGCAGTTTTAAACAGTTAGGGCAGAATGAGAAAAACATTAAGTCATGTGTTAGGAAGCCAAATGAATGTTTCTGTAACTTCACTGTCGCAAGGTCGAGTATGCATTTTGATTGGTATACTGGAAGTCAGTATCTGCATAGTTCCAAATGCATGTAAATTTGTTGAAACAAGGTCTGCTAATAACTATTCACCATTTCTGTAAAACTGTACAGATAGCATATTTCACATAAATTTAAACTATTCTCTCATGAAATCCCAGAGCCTTACTGGATGCAATGTTTGGGCTGTTATCTTGAGTATGTTGATACATAGTGTCATGATGAACAACACATCAGAAGTTAACATACATTTCCATCAGCACAAATCTTTTGACTGTAAAAGACGCATTGAGATACTGTGGTACAGACTGGAGGATAATATTTAAATGGGTGTGGGAAGTGGATTATACTGATTGAAGATGGGGTCCGTTGGCACGTGTATGTGATAGTGAATATTCTGTAAAAGACAGCTGTGTGCGCACGCGCGCGCAACTACCATCTGATCAAAGAAGAGCCTGTAACATAGAATGAATACAATGAAAAATTCTGTAGAAGGGCATTAACATGAAGTGCAAGCATTGTTTGTGAACATACCTGACATGAGCCACTGGAAAATTCAAAATTTTGTCATATACATGTATATTCATAAATCACATGTCAGGTGTATTTGGATGTAAGAATTGTTATGGGAGACTGGAGGAAAATGCATAATGGGGAGCTTCATGCATTCACAAAATATTATTAATGTGATCAACTAAAGGAGGATGAGATGTGTGGGACATGTGAAACAAACATGGGAAAGATAGGAAATAACATTTATAGTGACCTGAATGGAAAGAACTGGTTGGAAGACCAAGGCATAAATGGGAGAATAAAACAAGTACTAAAATAGGTCTGAAAACAAGAGGATTTGAAGATGTGTAACAGATTTTTCCAGCTGTTTCAGTAGTGAGCTCTTTTGAACATGAGAATGAACCTTCAGACTTCATTAAAAGGCAGGGAATTTTATGACTAGCTAGACAACTGTTAGTTATTCAAGAAAGACTACTCTGCTGAATGGGATTACCAGCATGTATAGATGCTGGACAGGATTTGCCCTGTGCCACATATTACGTATAAATTGTTGAAGGAAGAGCTGCTGCTTTAGATTTAGAAATTATGGTAAGTTAGTTTGGTAATAGTTTATTTCTAAATCAGAATCATGGGGAAAGAGATGTAGAATAGCAAGTGGCATCTCCTGTTCCAACTGTAACAGAGATAATGATTGTACTGGTCACTGGATCTTCTCCTCCAAAGCATAATTTTTATGTTTTGGAGGGAAATTTGCCTTTTGAAGCCTGACAGTATTTACAAAGACCAGCTGATTAATGCTTTTAGGGGAGTCATCACTGCTCATTGTAAGAATAATATGAACCCCATAAACACAGTGTATTGGCAAAATGTAGTCCCTTTTGTGTTACAGAAGGAGGCACATTTAGTTAACTACTGTGCTTTAGAGGATTAAGCCATAGTGTCAAGGAGGTTCTACACACACACACACACATATATGTATATTAATTTCCATAAGAGAACAGGAAATATTTAAATATCTGATGGTGTCTGCAAATGAAAAATTTGCAGAGGATGGGGAGAGAGAAGTAGTGTCTAAGGGTCTTGCACAAGAGTATGTGCTGATTTTCAGTACAAGGAAATTTATGCACAATTGGTCAGCTCACTTAACAGCATATGCTGTGCAGTTTGCACAGATGCATGTTTCAGTAACTTCACTGACACAACCATTTGTAGCTCCATAATACTTTTATGCTTACCTCCTTATATTTGATATCATCTGCATTATTTTGTGTCAGATGCATTTCCTCCTGGGTACTACTATCAAAAGCAAGCAGATAATTAGTGTACCATAATAAAAATAAATACAAGCTTCATAATCAGATTTTCAGATCATCATCTCCAAATATGTATAAAACAAAATTACAGGTGACAATTTATAAATATCTTTCCAATAAAAACCATCTTGCTAGAAAATTCTTGCAGCATGCATAAAGTATTGAAATTGTGGCTTTGATTACAGTATAAATATGGAAAACACTGCCATGTTTCATGTAACTTACATGATATGTGGTTCCACTACCTGCAACAATAATGGATATGCAAATATTTTTGTATAAGTAATACTGTATATAAATGTTCCAAAAACCTTACATTGATTTCAAACAAATGTACACTTCATACACATAAGCATCCTTATACAGGGTGATCAAAAAATCTCTGTGCACCTGATGATGTACTGTAATCATCAGGTGCAGACTTTTTGATCACTCTGTACTTAAAAGTGGCATGTGCTGATGTGCAAGAGCATATGGCATCTAAGGGAATGAACAGTTGCATCAACTGTCCTGCAATTACACTTACTTTCTCTTGGTTTCAGGAAATTAATCACATGCTATGTCTTGTCATTTGGTAAAATTAATTTGATACTGTACTATATTTATTATTCATAAAATATATGAGTAAAACTGTCAGTACTTCCTCTAGCTGTAGCGGTGCTGAGAGTGTGTGTGAAATTCGTATAAATTTAAAACTGTCATTGCAGTAACTGTGCTTTGAGTTGGATGATTGAGAATCTGGTTCAATTTGTGGCATGGACAAACTTTTCTCTTCTCCAAAGCATCCAGACTGGCTGTGGGACTCGCCCAAAGTCCTATTCAGTGGGTACTTGTGGCTCTTTTCCCTGCAATGAAAGCAGCTGCATGGAACTGTACTCCACTCTCACATATGCCTTTTTGGCGTGGTGCTTCATTTTATTATTTTTGCCAACACTGTAAAAATATGCAAAATCTGAGTGTGTATACAGTCTGGCAGAAATCCTTGTAGACCAAAGTATTAAACCATGACCAATGTATCTTTCTTGTTTGATTTATTCAAATCAGATAAAAAACAAAAACATTTTTAACAAGTGCTTAAGTTTTACAAGAGTATGCAGCTCTGTTTGGTACACAGAAAGTGTTAAATTTGAAGCCTTTACAATTCAGATGTGTAACATAACTTGTGGTCATAAATCTTATCCAAATCAAAAGTTGTTAAATATGCTAATTTACCAATATTCAACATCACACTCATAGATAAGAAATGAGCTATTTTTGTACATATGTAAACAACATGTCTATGAAATATATACACATATATCAACAACAAGTTCTTATTGTGTTTAGCACAATAATTGTGGATTTCCCACAACATTTCAAAAGTGTTTTGATACTCACCCTGCCCTGCATGAAGATACTAAAGAAATGAAAGTACAGTGACCCAAAATTATCTTAGTAATCTTGATGGACTCTATTTGATGCTTCAGTCAGGCAGTTATGTGAGGAACAAAACCGCATTTTACTTTAAATTCCCTTCAGAACATGAACTGACCCATAATTAAGTTACAATTTTAAATAAACCCGGGAAAAATCTGACGGACGCCTCATCATATCAACCAATCAGCCTATTGCCCATTATCTCGAAAGTGTTGGAGAAACTCATACTTAAAAGGATCAATAAAGATATGAATCTGCATGATTGGATCCCACACCACCAATCTGGCTTCTGACAGGCGCACTCCACAGTGCAACAATGCCATCGCATAACAGACACTATAAACAAAGCTCTGGAAGATCAACAGTACTACACAGCAGTATTCCTAGACATTAGCCAGGCATTTGATAAAGTATGGCATCCAGGACTTCTTTATAAAATAAAAAAAAACCCTGCCCCTAGGCTACTACAACCTCCTGAAATCATACCCACAAGACAGACACTTTGTGACAAAATTTAATAATGAAACCTTGCCCCGATTCCCAATACATTCAGGTGTCCCCCAAGGTAGCATCCTTGGCCCACTTCTCTATACCTTCTACACATCCGATCTTCCAACAACCAGGAAAACAATTCTCAGCACATTTGTGGATGATACTGCCATATTTGTGACCCATTCAGACCCTACGATGGCCTCCCTCAATCTCCAGGACCATCTACACAACATTGAAAAATGGCTTCAGAAATGGAAAATGAAGGTAAACGAAACTAAGTCGTCACATACAATGTTTAACCTTCAAGAAGGCCAATGCCCTCCAGTCTGTATCAACCAAATGGTCATACCTCAAGTTGAAATGGTAAAGTACCTGGGATTGCACTTTGACTGCAGATTAACGTGGAATGAACATATAGCTAAGAAGAGGAAATAACTCGACCACAAAACACAGGAGATAAAATGGCTAATCGGAACAAACTCCCCCCTATCACTATAAAACAAAATACTCATCTATAAAATGATACTCAAACCTATATGGACCTATGGAATTGAAATGTGGGGCTGCGCCAGCAAATCCAATATAGCAATCATGCAGGGATACCAATCTAAACTTCTCCGAACCATAGCCAATGCACCCTGGTATGTAACCAATCATACACTCCACCCTGACCTATAAATCCCATACGTTCGCACTGTCATCCACGATCGTATCAATAAACATCGCATAACACTAGCTTCCCACCCCAACCTCCTTATGGAGCCAATGCTCCATCCAGCGCACAATAGAAGATTAAAATGAAGATAGACCTTCGACCAGAACGACTGAGGTGGCATCGCTGGATGCTAACCTAGATCCTCAACCAACATACCAGCACATAAGCTTATAGGAAGCAATTGTACAGTGCTTTCTGATTGCTAATAGAGGGGGGGGGGGGGGGGGGGAATACAGGGCAAAGCAAGGACACCAATCTGGATTACATTACACAGAATTACTGCAATTCCCTCAGGTGTTGTTATACTAAACAATTATGAATAATACCATATTCTCATACAGTAGGTTTGGGTGGATATTTTGGATATACTGATCTGAAATTGGCCGAGCAGATGAAATTGGAGAAATACATTCTCTCCAGGCTAATTCCATATGTAGATGAAATTATAAGGGATCACTGGTATTTATTTTGAGATAACGAAATACCGATCAGATAGTATGCATTCATCAGAAACTGGGGGAAAATGTTAATACAGCATTACAGTCAACCTGTCAATCCAGAAAGCTATCAGTTCGGTTACAAGAAACATGTCCTACCATATTCTAATTGGGTTTGGCACACTCATAAATACAGAGGGGCTAATTAAAATGTGTGAAATAAAATCTGCAAGAAAGCCTGTGCAGTTAGACAACTGTCTGATTTGCTTCTAATTTCAAACATTTTCAAACAAGGTGCTTAATTGCCATTGCTATTCAGTTTCTCATTAGCATACACGGTTAGGGAAGACACAGGAAACTGGGAGTGATGGAAATTGAATGGGATACATCATCGTCATCTGGTCTGTGCTCAAGATGTTAATTTAATGGGCAAAAAATAAATAACACAGATTAAAAACAAGCTTTTATCAGTATGAGGATGAGGCCCACAAATTTTCCAGTAATCTAGAAGACACTTCAAAATTCTAGGTGCCAGAAGCACGTTTCATAATGAGGACCCACAAATAAGGGGTACCACCATACAAAATTTAGCTGCCAAGAATTTGTACACCCCTGCCCAAGGGTGGATATACTCATTCATTTGTAGTCTGTCTTACAACAGGTCCACAGCCTCTTCCAAAGCAAGCTCTACAAAGGGTGTGATTTAGTGCTTCCACTCTCAGTTCCCAGTATCCTCATTTCCTTAAGGTCATCCAGTAGCTGCTTATGTCATCTTCCTCATCTTCCTGTCACTTTTATCCTTCCTTCAATAACATGTAGAAGGTAGTTTCTATGCAAGATGTGACCAATCCTGTTAGCCTTCCTTCTTTATATTGCATATTCCTTTCCTCCTTGATTCCATGAATACACTTCATTTTTCACATGATAAGTCCAACTGATCTCCATCCTTCTCCAGCAACACATTTAAAAATTTTCCAGGTATTTATGATCTACTTTCTGAAGTTTCCAAATTTCAGCATAATACGAAGCTATGCTTCATATGTAGCAATTTACTAGCTTCTTCCTCAAGTTTAAGTCCAATTTGCTGGTGAAAAAGAGTTTTCTTCTTGTTGAATGCTGCATTTGCCATGGGAATCCTGGATTTAATTCCATGTGTACATCTTGCACCATTTGTTATGCTTCCCAAATAGTTGAAATACTCCACTTTCTTCAATTGTTTCTGATCTATCATAATCTGTACTGGGAATGCTACCCTCAAGATGGAGGATATATACTGATAAAATACAGAATATGCAAGGAGTTGGACATATTTGAGTAATGGGCATGGAGAAACCAACTGTCTGTCACTATGCTGAAGACATGTGTATGTATCCTATATAAAGAGGAAAGAAAGGCCCATGAAAAGCATGAAGTTGGAAAAGACCAGGAGAACCAAATGATGGAGCAAGAGAAAAGGAAGGCAAATATTACAGTGCGATAAATAAAACATCCTGGCAGAATTAAAAATCTTTGTTACTGTGATATAATTCTCTAAAAACAATGTAATTACAAGAACATACTTAACCAGGCTTACTTGCCTACGCTGTTGTCACAGTCATCTGTAAAACTGTCTCCATGCATCAAAGCAAAGTTATGTAGTACACACGCTGCCACAACTACTTTACTGGCCAGCTCAGTGCGAGACACGTCAATAAATCTCAGTCTCTGAAACCTTCTTTTCAGCACTTCAAAAGTTTGTTCTACCACAGATGTGGCTGTCTGATGGAGCATGTTGAATTTCACTTCTTGCTTTGTAAGTGGACGTCCTCTGGCACTTGCGCTGTATGGAGTCAACAGTGTTGACAACTGTGGGTAATCAGAGCTGCCAAGGATATGTTTATGAGGCTCAATTAAAGGATCTGTGTGACTTGACAGTCGAGTATACAGAGGACTACCAACAAGGACCCTTAACTTGCTTGTCTGTCCAGGAAAACCAGCACACACATCACGAAACCGTAGTTTGTCATCACAAACTGCCTGCAAGATAACAGTGTACTGTCCAGTTTGTTCATTTTTAAATCTTGCAGCTTCTTCTTGTGACTCTGGTTCTCGTATCTCAATATGGCAAGCACCGATCACACCAATAACACCTGGAAAACCATACTTATTTTCAAATGAGACTGATATTTCATCACACTCATTAGGGTCTGGCCATTGGATATACTTTTCAGCCAAGATTGTTAGTTCACTACAAATATGATGGAATATTCGATAAACTGTCCCTTTGCTGACTTCAAATAATTTTGCTGCAGCCATGTAGGATTGACTGTTACCCATGAGCCAAGCAGTTAACAGCACTTTTTTTTCAACAGGCACTAGTGGATGGACTGCTTCAGGCAATACTGTTAACCTCTTTCCAACAATACGAGTCAAACTCTGGAAGAGAATACATACATATAAATAAATATTATTGCTAGATAAAAAAAAAAAAGCATCTGTTCTGTTATATTCAATTCTACTGCAGAAAATGTAATTTCTTGTAATCTACAAATTGTGACACTCAACACATACAACAGATTACACCATTTTCAACCATAATAGGAATCCAAATGTTGCATCATAATTTTATCTGACAACTGTTGGTTGCCACTTCCTGTCGGCTTGTTGGCTGACCCCCAACACACTGTGGAGTAGCAGGAGGAAATGACAACTGACTGACAGTGATCTGATAAAATACAAGTCCTGTACATAAAAGGCTGAAGTCTGTGGTTATGTACCAGTTCTTATGAATTACAAAGAGCCAAAATAGCAGTAAGAGGTGCCTATGATTCATCTTGACCACTGATGAAAACAATTACCTGTCACTTCAATAACAGCAGCAACATTTATCCTAGTAAGCTGTCTTGCCAGTATGTGATGCCAGTGAAATCTCGACTACAAAATGTCCCTTAATAACTTTTATGTGAGGATGGATAAATGGAAGGGTTATCTATGGAAACCATGCTTTTCTTTTTTTAGATAGCACACAATGGTATCATATCAGACCTTTATTGACTGTGATGTATTGGATGAGTATTTTGAACTCAGAATTCATCAAAAATAAATCTTATTTTTTGTTTTTATACCAACAATTTTATCAACAAATTTTAATACAAGGGCAATAGGCATTTTAAACTTTACCTGCTGTCCAGGACTGACCACTTGTAACTTTTCTGTCAAGGATGAATAACAACACTTT